>ERZ772932.168-NODE-168-length-38759-cov-3.033020_pt1 | contig 38759 bp, 33 predicted proteins | sample MGYA00511684_ERZ772932 | MGnify/ENA primary metagenome ERZ772932 (study PRJEB29015, sample SAMEA2738078) | human oral metagenome | biome: human oral; feature: human-associated habitat; material: saliva | place: China | collected 2210 ...
TTAAAAAAAATATAATTCCAATCATAAAAACAGTCATATTTCTATTGTTTGGAACTTGGCATTAAACTTGCTTCATCATATTGTTAGTAAGGGAGCGTTCGTATAAACATTACTACCAATTTTTAACAGGAGGTAAATATGGATAACTATGGAATTTTATCTTTGGCACCTGCCCTTATTGCCTTGATACTGGCCTTTGTCACTAAAGATGCTCTATTTTCTATATTGATAGGAGTGTTAGTGGGTATTGCTATCACAGGTCAAAATCTGATTACAGGTTTTACTGGAATTTGTCAGAGTGCATTAGGCAATGCAGATTTTATATGGGTAATATCTATAGAAATCTTTATAGGTATGATGATAGCATTTTTTCAAAAGTCCGGAGCCATACAAGCTTTTTCGGCAATAGTTACTAAACATAATTTAAAAAGAAGAGGCGCCCAAGTTCTCTCTTGGCTATTAGGTATTTTCATATTCTTTAGTGATTATTTCAGTCCTCTTTATGTAGGGACTGTAATGAGAGGGATAACTGATAAAGCTAAAGTTTCAAGAGAAAAACTAGCTTACATATGCGATTCCACATCAGCACCGGTGTGCACGCTCATACCATTTAGTTCCTGGGGGATATATATGGCAGGTCTGCTGGTGGGAATAGGATCTATCAATAATAAAAATATGGCACAGCAAATTGTAATTAAAATGATTCCATATAACTTCTATGGAATAGCATGTATGTTGATTGTCGGTCTAATTGCTGCAGGTATTATACCTGATTTCGGACCTATGAAGAAAGCCGAATTGAGGGCATATGAGGAAGGTAAACCTGTCAGGGACGGCGCCAACCCATTACTGAGCGGTGAATTAGATAAAATCACACCTGATGAAGGAACTAAACCAAACCTAATACTGGATTTCTTCATGCCTGCACTGATTATAATCAGCATAACCGTAGGAACATACATTATGTCAGGTACTGCCAAAACTTTAGAGGCCTTTGTATGTGCAGTCGCTTATCAATTTGTAATCATACTGATAAGGAAAATGTCAACATTCTCAGATCTGATGAAGGTCGCAGTTGAAGGAATAAAAAGTGTGATGAGTGCTATGCTGATTTTAGCTATGGCGTACTGTATAAATGCAATAAGTAAGGACTTGGGTACTGCAAATTTCGTGATAAGTGTTACTAAAAGTTGGATGACTCCTACACTCATAATAGTGTTGACATTTTTAGTTTGCGGATTCATCTCTTTTTTTACAGGTACTTCATGGGGAACCTATGCAATTATGACTCCTATATGTGTGCCTCTAGCCTTTGCGGTTACGGGCGGAGCTACAACATCGTTAATTTACGCAACAGTTGCTGCAATTATGGGTGGCGGATGTATGGGTGATCACTGCTCACCTCTATCCGATACGACCATTTTATCATCACTGGCATCCGGTTCAGATCACGTTGATCATGTTAAGACACAATTACCTTACGCGCTTACCACCGCAGGCATATCAGCTGTGTGCTATGTAATTGTCGGAGTATTGCTTGGATAGCAGAAAGGAGAAATCATGATCATAGGAGTATTGAAGGAATTGAAAGAAAGTGAATATAGAGTGTCCGCTACACCCCAAGCAGTTCAAGAGTTGGTTTTTCACGGTCACAGAGTTTTGGTAGAAAAAAAGGCAGGTTCCGGAAGCGGTTTCTCTGATGAAATGTATATAAACTCAGGTGCAGAAATTAAAGATTCTGCTGAAGAAATATGGAACAATGCAGATATAATTTACAAAGTGAAAGAAATTCTCAAAGAGGAATACAAGTATCTGAGAGAAGACTCAACCGTAATAACCTACATACACTCCAATGCACATAAAGAACAAACCGAAGCTCTTTTAAAAAGCAAATGTATCAGCATAGCTTACGAGGATATTTCAAATGACAAAGGCGAATGGCCTTTACTCTCTCCCATGAGTGAACTCGCCGGAAAAGGTGGATTCCTGGCTGCTCTTAGTCTGTCTCAAAGAATAAAAGGAGGTTCAGGAAAACTTCTTGCAAATGTTTGTGGTGTCAAAACTCCTGAAATAACTATTATAGGTTGTGGCAATTCGGGTTTGGGAGCATGCGAAATTGCATCAGCCCTGGGAAATAACATCACAATGTTGGATATAGATTACGAAAGTATGAAGAATGCAAAACAATATTTACCCAACAATGTAACATTCCTGTTATCAAACAGAATAAATTTATTGAAATGTATAAAAAAAGCTGATGTTGTTATCAATTGCATTCTATGGCCTAAAAACAGAAGTGATCATTTAATCTATAGGAAAGATCTTAAGTTAATGAAAAAAAATGCTATGATCATAGATGTTGCATGTGATGATAACGGTGCAATTGAGAGCTGCAAAGCCACCACACATAAAAAACCAACCTACTACGATGAGGGGATACTGCATTATTGTGTAGATAATATTCCCTCTGCATTTGCAGAAACAGCATCTGTAACACTGTGCAATGTAACACTTCCATTTGTAATGAAACTCGCAGATAAAGGTGTAAAACAAGCTTTAATCGAAGATAAACATTTAAGAAGAGGCTTAACTACTTATAAAGGAAAGCTTACGCTTAAAGAAACCGCAGAGAAATTAGGTTTGGAATATACAAACGCCATTCAAATACTTTAACCCCTATCATATTATTTAAAGATTTTATAATTACTGAATCCCTCCCAAACCGTTGATAACTAAAATTTCCCCGGGGCAAAGCCTCGACTGCCCTGCGAACAGTCGACTCCACCTACAGTGGAGCGGGGAAAGCTGAAAACATTGACATTATTAGAAGTAACATCAATCACGCTTGTTGCGGAGCAACGAATTACATCCAATGCGGTTACAGAACCTCCGTTGCCTGTGCTCCACTGATACCATGTTTTACACGATCTCTTTCTTCTGCACTCTTTGCATCATTCCAGTGATCCATAGTTCCAACCAGGTAACCTGTGATTCTCCTGATCCTCTCAAAGGGAATATCCTCCAGCGAGTATGTCAATCCGACATATTCTTCGTCCTCTGCATCCAAATCAATTGTAAGCTCTGCAACTTTCCTCTGATATTTTCCCTCAAGATAGTCTACATAAATTTTTGCTTCTTTTTCACTCATTTCACTTGGCTTATTGATAATCATTATAACTCTCCTCTTTTATATGATTTCTTCTGAATCACTACACATATTTACTATATCTATTGTTCGATACCGCTCTATATACCCTAAATGTCGTAGGTTAAACATTTGAGCAAGCTAATACAGGCGATAAATCTCCGGTGCGGTATTATGAAAGGTCATACGCTAGACATCGGAGCGTGCAAGTATCTGGGCAGGAGTTTTTCTCATCACAGCAGCCACAGGAAGAAGCCCGACCATAAGATTAAATATGAGAAGAATCGCAAATGTCAAAAATGCAACCACAGGGTTTACCGCATAATTAGATGCAAAACTATCGCTTACCTTAATTACATTGCTTAGAATATAATACATTGCACCTATACCAATTGCGGAGGTTATAAGATTTATGGCAATTATTTCCCCTGCAAACTTCTTATATATGTCGCTTTTCTTAAGACCGATGGCACGAAGAGTCCCCACTTCTTTGATTCTGGACAGGAAAGACGCCCTGAGCATCAGATAAATTTCTATCAGTGAAATCAGAAGTATTACAGCTGCCAGTGTCAAGGCACTTCTCAGGGTTTTCTTACGAACCTCCATATATGCTTTTTTCTCATGTTCAGTATTCAATGTGGGAGAGTAACCCTTTTCATTCAGCTGATCGACTGTTCCTTCCGGATCTTTAGAATACACCGTCACCTTACTGTTTTTATGAAAATCATTCAGCAAAATGGTTCTTTTAGATACAAAATAGGAATCTTCCTGTTGATCTTTGGAGGTATAATATCCCACAACGGTAAGTTTTCGTCCCGCCATCTTTTTATTTACAGCTCTTCCAATCTTATATTCATCTTTATGATATTCATTAACTAAGGTTTCAAAGTCACCGATCGGTATTTTTCCCTTTTTCAAAACGATCCCCTTTGCGAGTCCGTAGTTTTTTACCTTGTCATCACTATTATCTTCACCATCGCCGGGCTCACCGGCACCGGGAGTCATAATATCAGGATCCTGAACATTGGAAGCTGTAATGCCGGGGGCATTTGAAACAATATCTGTCAGTATGCCATCCTTAACAAAAATCGACGGAGACTCAGTGTTTGAAATCCCTACAATTCTAAAATCCGGAAGTCCCTGCACTCTGAGTGTTCTTCCGATAAATTTTTCATAGGTATCAAGACCGATAATATTTCCGAATTTATTTCCGAGAAACTTTTTTAAAATCATTTTATCCACTACAATATCCGTAGATTTCTTCACCGTTCTTCCCTTAAAAACTTCATTCCCTGAAAGCATTTTCGCCGAAACAACCGACCCCGGAAGTTTTGAGAATAAACCTGAGGTTTGAAAGTAATCATTCATAGGCATTTCAAAGGAACGGAAACTTTCCCCGGGCAGAACATATGTAACACCTTTAATCTTCTTCAGTTTCCCGGCGATTTTATCATTTTTCTTCGGGTTAGAAAGGGTTATATAGTGTGGATTGGATGCCATATAAGAATCTTTTTTAACCGTTTTGACCCCGATTATATTACTGACTGCATAAAATGCAAAAAACGCAGAAATAACAAATCCAAGCAAAAGAAGTTTCCTTAAAAATCTGTAATTTCTAATGTTTTTCAAACCTTTGCCTGTGGAGTTTAGAAGCGTATATATCGGTTTGTATTTCACTTTGTGTTTCTTAGGGAGAAATGCACTGTAATTAAAGGCACTGCTTTCAAATATACTTTTGTCAAGTTCTGTATAGTTCCCCTCTATAAGCTCAATATTACCGGTTTCATCTATTATGGAAAACTTATTTTTCGTATCTATAAATAAATTTCCTCCTCTGACTGCAATATTGATTCTTCCATTTAATTCCCTGTCAGAAAAAAGGTTCAGTTCAAGTCCTCGGCTCTGAATGCTGCTCTGTATGGGCATATCGTGAAGGTATATTCTATTATCCAATTGATAGTTCAGTTTGCCGGTATTGTCATTTTCATTATCCGACTCTACTTTTCCGTTTCGTATTCTTATTATTCTATCAGAATAAAACCCTGCGAGTTCCTCTTCATGGGTTACAAGAAGAACAAGTCTTTCCCCCGAAAGTTTTTTTATCAGATTCATTATTTCCAGGGTATTGCTGCTGTCAAGGTTTCCCGTCGGTTCATCGGCAATTATAATCTGAGGGTTTTTGACGATTGCTCTTGCAATAGCCACCCTCTGTCTCTGACCGCCTGAGAGATCCGATGCCTTCTTAAATCGAAACTGATAGATGCCCACAGCCTCAAGGCAATAATTAACCCTTTTTCTTATTACCTCTTTATTGCGAATACCGATCATTTTCAATGCTATCGCTACATTGTCGAATACCGATTCGTCATCGATCAGATTGAAATTCTGAAACACATATCCGATTTTCGCATTTCGTATGGAATCTATCTTGCCGGAAAATCTTTTGGTTATCTTCTCTCCATCTACGAAAATTTTTCCGCTGTTAATTTTATCTAATCCTCCGATTACATTAAGAAGGGTTGTCTTTCCGCTTCCGGATGCTCCGAGAAGGGTTACAATACCTATATCGGGAAGTTCCAGACTGGTATTGTCCACAACATGAATTTCGTTGGCTTTTTTTCTGTTAAAATATTTATTTACCTTTTCTATCCTGATCATCTTATGCCTCCCCTCTGTAAACACGCATTGCACTGTTTCCGAATATTTTCTTTGCATATCTTCCGGAAATCAGCAGGGACATAATGGTCATGGTGACCACCAGGAGGACATAATCTCTAACTGTTATGAATTTTACAATGCCATTGACATACTGAAACTGCAAATATCCCTCGGCAAAGGCTAATATCAGTAAACCCACGATAATTACCGAAATGGACATTACGACAAGCAGTTCTATCCTCAGGATATTTCCTGTATTTCTCTTTGAGGCTCCCAAGATTCTTAAGGTTGAATAGTATGAATTTCGCGAGCGCATCACCAATCTGATTACCACATAAGCAATGAAAAACAATGTAACTAGAAGAATTCCAAGCATCAGCCTTGAAAACATCTTTTGAACCAGTAAGATGGTTTCCATCTGGTTGTTTTTGGAAACATTTCTAATTTCCAGTACCGTATAGCCCTTGGACTTAAGGGCTTTTATCGTATCACTGTTTTTCATATAGTCTTTGGTAAAAACACTTATCTGGTAGTCGCCTCTGTCATAGAGTCTTTTGTAATCAGCTTTATTTACGAAAATTGATTCTGCGTAGGTATCATAATCATCCTTTGCAAGCTCAAGAAGCCTTTCCATATTCTCTTTCTTTACAACGGCATCTATCTCAAAGCTTCTTTTCCCCTTGAAAAACATATTTTCTACGGTTATTGACATTTGCTTTCCCGATGCACGCCCTTCTTTATAGTAGTTTTCTGCATCCTCTTTGAAAATATACGCTTTCCCCGGAGATATCAAGTCTGTTGGATAAACGATAGATGCACCTTTTCTCTTTACGGTTTTGCCGTCAAAGTCAAGAGTTACAGTCGATGCTGCGGAGACAGCAAACACAATCTGTCTGTTTGCCAGTGAATCCGTACAAAAAATTCTGGAATACCCATTCTTCTTTATTCTCTCGTTATCACTTTTCTTAAAAGTTATCCCCACAATTTTCAAAGGCTTATTGATAAATGAAACTGTTTCTTCTCCTTCTGCATTATTATCTACCCGAAAAGTCTTTCCTATCAGGCTTTCGCCTTTTTCTTTCAGTTCCTCGTAATTTTGTGTAAATTCTTCAGCACCGATTACAATCTCTGTTTCCTTTCTTGGCAGTCTTCCATACGCCAAGTCTTTCTTTTTTAAAGATTTATAACTATAAAGAGGCCCTTCTATGGAAGTTTCACCTCTGTATAGAATCACACTGTTGTCCAACGATAGGTCCTTCTTTATTATATAGTTCACATTAGGTGCATTTTTAATGCTGTTAAAGTCTTTCTTTGTAAATTTTTTCTTATCACTTCTATGCAAAACCAGCCGATGTGGGGATTTATCAGCAAAGGCGGTGTCCATCCCAATCAAATCTTCTTCATTTTCAATATTCAAATTTGAAGCATAGCTGCCCAAGACCGATACACTTACAAACATAAAAATAAAAAGAAGCAAAAGAAACTTTGCCGGCAAATTAAAAGTATTGCGTAGTCCAAGACGCAGCTGTGACAAAGGTGACAGCTTGTTACTTTTAGACTTTCTTGTTCTAATGCTATCTTCTGTTATGGTTTCTGAATCTTTTAGCCTGCGGTCTTCAACCACTCTGCCGTCTCGCATCATAATTTTTCGAGTTGCATAAGGCTCCGCCTGTTCGTAGTTGTGAGTAACTACTATCACCAGCTTATTCTTTGAAATTCTATATAAAGTCTCCATGACCTTATTGGCAGCATCGGTATCGAGATTTCCCGTAGGTTCATCAGCCACGATAATAGGAGAGTCCTTTGCAAAGGCTCTTGCGATGGCAACCCTCTGTTTCTGTCCCCCCGAAAGTTTAGAAACTCTGGTTTTCTCATACTTTTCCAAGCCGACCCACTTGATAATATCCTTTATAAGTTTTTTCTTGTTCCTATTGTTATAGCCGTTTAAAATAAGAGCAAGTTCCACATTCTGATAAACCGTATAACTATTTATCAGGTTATAATCCTGAAAAATATTCCCTATATACTTTTTTCTATATTCTTCGTAATCTTCCGTTCTAAAACCGCCTGTATCTTTTCCGGCTACGAACATCTCTCCCTCTTCGTAACTGTCCAAGCCGGAAATCACATTCAAAAGTGTGGATTTTCCCCCTCCGCTTTCGCCTGTAACCACCACAAATTCTCCCAGGTCAAAATTCAAATCGACCTTTGAAAAGCCTGTGCTGACCGTTCCGTTTCCTGAATAAAATTTGGAAACCTTCTTCATCTCAATCATGTGTGCCATGATTATTCCTCCTTAAGCTCAAACCCCTTTGTTCTGACCAATTTACCGTTCTTCAATATGAACAGCGCCTCGTAACCTTTCATTTTTTCTATAAGCCTTTTGCCCTCTTTGGAGCCTAGAATCAGACAAGTTGTGGATAGTCCGTCACAATCTCCCGAATGTCCGAAATCCGACTTGATGCTGACCCCTACAACATCGGATTCCACCGGCATTCCTGTCTTTGAATCTAAGATATGGTGATATTTTTTCCCTTTGTACTTGATATATCGCTCGTAAATCCCGGAAGTAACTATGGTTTCGTTGTCCACATCGCAGGCACCGACAATGTCGCTTCTTTCAGAAAAAGGTTTTTCAATGCCTATATTAAAAGGTTTTCCGCCTTTATTGCCGACACATTCTATATTGCCGCCTAAACTTATTATCGCACTTGTAACACCCTGTTCTTTCAGGTATTTTGCGATTCCGTCTGCAATATAGCCCTTTGCAACGGCACCCAAATCAATTTCACCCTTGGATGTTCCCATCTGAACTTTATTGCCGTTTACCTTTACCTGCTTGTAGTCGACATATTTCATAGCCTTTGCAAGTTTTTCTTTAGCAGGCGGCTTTGACTTATGATTGTGAAAGTCCCATGTATCCTGTGCTTTACCTATGGTTATATCGAATTTTCCGTTCGTTAATTTGGAATATTCCAGTCCTTTTTTGATGACCTCTATAGTTATACCGTCACACTGTACTGCCTTGCCTCCGGCATGATTAATCTTATATATATCACTTCCCCGCTTAGTTTTACTAAGAAGTTTCTCATACTTTTCACACTGAGAAAATGCCTTGCCAATCACATCTTTAGCATTATCTTCACTCATATTTTTCATATCGTAAACTGTAACCTGACAAACAGTGTCAAAATAAAAGCTTTCCTTTGTTACAGGTTCCGTCTTTTTTCCACATCCTGTCTGTGGTATAATCATAACCGTTAAAACTGCTGCGGCAGTTAACATCTTAATTAGTTTTTTCATGTGAATCCTTTCGGGAGTATATATGTTTAAAATAATAAAAAAAGCTGACATCGTTCTATTCTTAATATTATTGACAATAGGTGCCGCCTTATTCTTCATGTCTGCCACCGGAAATGAAAGAGGAAAACAAGTAATCGTTTCTGTAGATGGCAAAAAGTACGGAACCTATTCCCTTGCAAAAGACCAAACCATCGTAATCAGGCATGGTAAAAATATAAATAAGTTTACCATAAAAGACGGGTACGTGCAAATGACCCATGCGAACTGCAACAACAAGGTTTGCTTAAAAGAAGGTAGAATAAACAGAACGAAACAGAGCATAGTTTGTCTTCCGAACAAAGTGACAATTGAAATCAGAGGAGGTGAGAATTATGATGCCATCTCCCAATAAAAAAAACGCAAAAAAAACAGATTCAAGGGTAAACAGCAACGCCAAAAATACCTATGCTGCAAATCTTAAAACTGATAAACTGAAGTCATCTAATCGCCACAGCAGAACAAAGCGTCTGACTGTAAGTGCCATGTTTGCAACTCTGGCACTGATATTCACTTATGTAGAGGTTCTTCTTCCCATCAATCTCGGTATTCCGGGAGTAAAGCCGGGACTTGCAAATCTGGTTATAATTCTTGCACTTTATAACATGGATTTTAAATACTCCATGACCATCAACCTGGTGAGAATTTTCCTGTCCGGACTTCTGTTCAGCGGAGTATTTGCGATGCTCTATTCGTTAAGCGGCGGAGTTCTCAGTCTTACAGTGATGTGGCTGCTTAAAAAAAGTGACAGATTCTCCATGGTTGGTGTGAGTATGGCAGCTGCTGTTACTCATAACTTAGGTCAGCTTCTGGTGGCAGCTGCTGTGGTGAGCAACCTGAGACTTTTCATATACTATCCGGTTCTGCTGTTCTCCGGCATCGTTGCAGGAATCGGCATAGGTGTCATAGCATACATAATAAATGATAAGCTGCCTAAAAACCTGTTTCGTTGAAAGGGGAAATTTTGAAAAAAGAGATAATTAAACTTCAAAAACAAATGAAGATACACCATATAGATTGGTATATAATTCCCACCACAGACTACCACGGCAGTGAATATGTTCATCCACATTTTCGCTTTCGTGAATTTCTGTCCGGTTTTACCGGTTCTGCCGGAACACTTCTTGTAAATCTCGATGCAGCTTATCTCTGGACTGACGGAAGATATTTTCTTCAAGCTGAAGCTGAACTTTTCGGTTCGGAAATAACCTTAATGAAAACAGGTGAACCTGATGTTCCCGGTTTATCACAATTCTTAAAAAATCACATCTCAGAAAATCAAACCCTGGGCTTTGACGGAAGGCTTATTAGTATTGAGCTTGGACAGAAACTTGAAAAAATATGCTCAGAACTAAATGCCAATCTTGTATGGAATATAGATTTGGCTGACGAAGTATGGAAGGAGCGTCCTAAACTTATCCCGTCACCTATATACAGACTGCCACCGGAGGTCACAGGGCATTCCTTTCAGGAAAAACTTACAGCACTTCAACAGAAAATGGCATCCTGCAAAACGGATGTTATTATCTTAACTGCCCTTGAAGAAATTGCATGGCTTTTTAATATGCGTGGTTCAGATATTGAGCACACTCCTGTTTTTTACTCGTTCGTTGCCATCACCCGGACTGACTACACTCTTTTCGCCCCGCAAGACATGCTTCCCGAGGATTTTCCAAAAAATAGAGTTTGCAGGTATAGTGATATAAATGTATATCTATCAAATATAGATTCTGATATGAGGGTTTGGCTGTGCAAAAGTCAAGGAAGTTATTGGATGCTCAAACATTTGTGCAAAACCTCAAAGCTAAACTTCAATCAAACCCCGATAGCCCTTATGAAAGCAATAAAAAACAATGTGGAAATCAAGGCAACCAAAAATGCCCACCTAAAAGACGGGATTGCCGTAACAACTTTTATTCACTGGGTAAAAAACAATATAGGTAAAGTTCCTATGAGCGAGCTGAGTGCCTCTGATTTTTTGAAAAACTGCCGGAAAAAGCAAGCAGGTTATAAAGAGCCCAGTTTTACAACAATTTCGGGCTACAATTCAAACGGTGCAATTATACACTACACGCCAACAGTAAGTTCAAATGCCACACTTGAATCCAAAGGGTTCCTCTTGGTGGATAGCGGCGGTCAATACTCTGACGGTACAACCGATATTACCAGAACAATAGCGCTAGGACCTCTAACTCCAAAAATGAAAGAATATTACACTGCCGTTCTGAAGGCTCATATTGCCCTTGCAAGTGCTGAATTTTCAGAGGGGACAACAGGAGCAGACCTGGATGCGGTTACACGAAAACCTTTAACTGACCTCGGTTTGAACTATAATCACGGAACGGGACATGGCGTAGGTCATATGCTGAGTGTCCACGAAGGACCCCAGAATATAAGCCCTAGGGGAAACTCTCAGCAAATGCTTCCGGGAATGATAACATCCAATGAACCCGGCGTTTATATCCCCGGTGAATTTGGAATCAGACTTGAAAATGAAATCCTTTGTGTCAAAAAAAATAACGGTAAATTAGGCTTTGAAACCCTAACACTGTGCCCCTTTGATTTAGATGCCATTATAACAGACAAACTGACCCATACAGAAAAGGAGTGGCTTAACAGTTACCACGAAAATATTGTCAGAAACCTTTCACCTTATCTGGATAAAAAAGTTGCCTCATGGCTAAAAGCTACTATAAGAAAAATCTGATAACTTCATCAGAACCAATGCCGCAAGTTCCTGTTGCAATAATTAGGGCGTGTCAGCTAAATACTGAAAACTTACGGTTTCAAAACTTGTCCGGCATATACTAAACATCAAAGATTTACATCGTCTTTGCTAATTTTATAAAATCCCACAGGAGATTCGCCCCATAAAATAAAATAAATGCACCGCAAACGATGTTTATCATGCGGAAAATTTTCGATGTGATTTTCGCCTTAAAAAGAGTAATTATAGTGGTAAGCCCGAACCACCATGAAGCCGAGGCAACACATACTCCCAGGATAAAAACATATCCATAAGCCTGTGGAATTGCAGCCTTTGATGCACCCAGAAGCATTGTGCCGTCAATCAACGCCTGGGGATTGAACCAAGTAACAACGCAGGCAGTTGTAATTACTTTTGCTAAAGGTATATCTACATCGGTGCTCCCATCCATGTTTGCTTCAGATTTTATAATCGAATATCCAATATAAATAACAACAAGAGAGCCGATACCCATTATAATAAGCTCCAGCCATTTGGAAGCACTCATAACGGCACCGGCTCCCAGGAAGCAGGCTATGGAAAGAGTAATATCAAAAAACATAATAACAAATGCTGTTATATATGCTCTTTTTTTAGTCTGAGTCAGCGAGGTGTTAACAGCAAACAAATTCTGAACTCCGATAGGTGCAACATAGGCAAACCCCAGCATCAAACCTTTTACAAAGTAAATCATCCTTTCTCCTTTTCATAAAATAGATTTTTTATTAAATAAGTTCAGTATTCCAACATCTAAAAACATAACTTGGAAAATTTCTCTTAAATTTTCCTTTCTGGAACGGAGCGCTAAAAAGTCCTTGCCACTTCTTTATGTACCGCTATAATTATATTATACAATCACAGAAAATCAATAACACAATTTTTTATTATCGGAAAAGAATAAACTCCGTGATTGATACGAAAAGTTTTGTCTGAAAAACAGCTGAAAAACAGGTGCAAGCACTCTAATATTGATGCTTCCCAACCCATATATTGAGAATTTGAAAAAGGCTAAAATAAGAATAAGAAAGTGCGAGCTACGAAAATGAGATATAAAAACATCTATAAAGGAAAATTTATCGAACGCCCAAATCGCTTCATTGCTTTGGTTGAACTTGATGACACTCCAGGGATAGTTGAAAAAGTTCATGTGAAAAATACCGGAAGATGTAAAGAACTTCTTCTTCCCGGATGTGAAATCTATCTTGAAAAGTCAGATAATCCTAACAGGAAAACTCAATATGACTTAGTTACTGTAAGAAAAGATACTGGAACTTTGTTTAACATCGACAGTCAGACACCTAACAAAATCACTTACGAATGGCTAAAAACACAGGATTTTTCTCATATAAAGCCTGAATTTACCTATGGTAATTCCAGACTTGATTTTTACTTAGAAAAAAACATTGCAGGAAACGGCATCAATGAGAAAAGTAAAAAAAGTAATTTAGAAAAATACCTGATTGAAGTCAAAGGCTGCACTCTGGAGATTGATGGAATCGGCTATTTCCCCGATGCTCCCACCGAGCGGGGTGTGAAACATCTCAGAGAACTTACAAAGGCTGCCGCAGAGGGCTTCAAATGCTCCGTCGTATTCGTTGTCCAAATGGAAGGAGTAAGGGAGGTTCGTCCAAACGAGAAAACCCACCCGGAATTTAAAACTGCCCTGGAAGAAGCAAAGGCAGCAGGTGTCAATATAATATTGCTATTGTGCAAGGTAACTCCCTATGAAGTTTCTATCTCTGAGGTGCTCTATCAGAACTAATGATTTTCTCTTTTCTCTTCGGCAACTGCAATGGTAAACCCAAGTCCGTTCACCTCTCTGACGCTGCTGATAGTCATGAAAGCGTGATCATCTATTGATAATATCAAATCTTTTGCTGTATTCATAAATCTAACTGATAAAACACTTACCACAACCTTCTGCGGTTCTCCATGAAAAGCACCTGTTCCATCTAAGACAGTTGCACCAAAGTCCGCCTTTATCAACGCTTCGGTGATTTCCCTATACTTAGGACTAAAAATCATAAACTGAACCTGTCCGCTTCCCATAAGAAGAATTTTATTTGCAACTATTGTATAGGTCATAACCATTAAAATCCCCAAAACTATCTCGTTGGAGGTTGCAACAAAACTCTGCGACACCAGTATCACAACATCTACCCCATACAACATCGGTGCAATAGGCCAGTTAAACTTTTTATTTAAAATAATAGGCACCACATCAGAGCCTCCCATGCTTCCCCCGGCACGAATCACAACTCCGATTCCAAAACCCAAAAGGCACCCTGCGCAAAGGGTTGCAAGGAGAGGATCCTTTACGAGATGCCTGATTTGAGGAAAATGCTCAAAGAATCCTAAAACGATTGGAAACATAAGGCTTCCAAAGATAATCGTTGCGGCATAACGCTTCCCTAAAGTGATAAATGCAAGTACCAGAAGAAACACATTTAAAATCATCACACAGCTTGCCACAGACAAAGAAGTAAACTGACTTATCACCCTTCCTGCACCTGTCGCACCGCCTATTAAAATATTATACGGAATCGCAAAAGCCTCAATTCCAAAAGCACTTACAACTATGCCTAAAGTCAGTAATACCAGTTTTTTTACTTCATTTATAACTGAATTTTTCATTCTTTTCTCCCACAATTACTCTATTTTCTATTCTCTCATTGATGTCTGGTCAACGCTCCGGTTCAATGGATTTCAGGCTATTTCAAGTTCTCCGGATTCAGACCCTCAAGCCGGGGAATGACGAACAATCCATCTTTTCGTATCAATCTTCCGTCAAAGTAAATTTCCCCTCCGCCGTATTCTGCTCTCTGGATCATTACGAGATCCCAGTGAATAGAGGATTTATTTCCATTAGGTGCATCTTCGTAGCACATTCCCGGAGTCAAGTGGAAACTTCCGCATATTTTTTCATCAAACAAAATGTCCTTCATAGGCTCAAGTACATACGGGTTCACACCTATTGCAAATTCTCCGAAATACCTTGCTCCCTCATCGGTGTCCAGATACTTGTTGATTCTCTCAGTATCATTTGCCGTAGCCCTTACAATCTTTCCCTTCTCAATCTCAAAGTGAACATTTTCGTAGGTAAAGCCTTCAATTTCCGATGGTGTATTGTATGTAATGCTTCCATTCATAGAATCTCTAACCGGTGCAGTGTACACCTCCCCATCGGGAATATTCATTTTTCCGTCGCATTTAACAGCTCCCACACCCTTTATAGAAAAAGACAGATCGAGATTCGGACCCTTAAGCTCCACCCTGTCCGTCCTATCCATAAGTTCTTTGAGATGATCCATCGCCTTACTCATTTTCTTATAGTCCATGGTGCATACATTGAAGTAGAACTCAGCAAACGACTCCACACTGGTTCCTGCAAGCTGTGCCATGGAATCGTTAGGATAACGCAAAATGCACCATTTCAGATTGTTAACTCTATATTCAAGACTGGGTGAGGTGTACTGATTATACATATTCATCTTCTCGCCGGGAACATCTGCAAGTTCTGCCGTATTTCCGGGCGCTCTGACCGCAATATATGCGTCCATATCCCTAAGGATATTCATGAATTGGTCATCCATGAGTTTCAGCTGTTTTTCATTGCATTCCATCATAATTTCTCTGGAAATTTTGGTTTCCCTAATTTTTACAAACGGGTTTGCCCCTGCCTTGTATACATCCCGAATGAGTTGTTTTACCAGTGGCAAACAGCAATTGCCTTCGTATTCAATTAAAATCTTCTCATCTTTCTTAAGCTCTGTTGAATAGTTTACAAGCAAATCGGAGAGTTTCTTTATATTTTCATTTATCATTTTCCGGATTCCTTTCGATGTGTATAATTTTTTTAAATTCGCTGTGCCCTGATACTTCCCTTGCAAACATGATTCGGACATGAACCGGAATCATTGCGTAAAATGTCAACTCCGCTGATTATATTGCAAGCCGAGACAATTATATCACAACAGGGCTATTTCAGTCATTTTTTTCTAAAATCTAAGTCCGTTCAAAATCAGCTCCACCAAAAGAGCCGCTCCTGACAAACCTAAATGGGTTTTGGGGATAACATCTATATAGCCTAAAGCAGGAAGAGATATATCAATTCCTCCAAAGTCTGTTCCCTTAAGTTTCAGTGCTCCTATGGTATTGCCACAGGCAAGAACAATCTCCCCGTCAGTATCCATGATCTGCTTTTCCAAAGCACTTTTCACTCCATAAGCGGATAAAAAGTTTTCCAAGGCATTTTTGCTATAATCCATGTCTTTATCTAAAATCGATATACTGTCCGGTGTCATTCCAAAATATTCTAATAAAAACTTGCAATATCCCAATGCCTCGGAATATCTTCCCTCCACTGCAAAAGGATGACCTGTGGGCAGTCCTGTCAAGGAATTAAGTCTTGAAATCAAAGGATAACAGCGAGCTCTTATTTTCTCACTTTCTTCAATTATTCTGCGGGGATCGGGTAAAGCCAAAATTTTGCAGATTTCTTTTGCCCATAGTTCCGTAGCCTTAAATCCGACAGGCTGTGATTCACAAATGTAACACTCTGTACCCCCCAGCTCTTTTAAAGCTTCGGCGATTTTCACTCCGAATTCCGGTGCTATTACTATATTCAAGTCTGCATCTTTAAGACTGCAAATTTCTCTCCAGTAACAACCTGCCATGAGCATACAGTTCACCCTGACTCCCATCATTTCACAGAGTCTTTTTATTTCTTCCACATCTCCCTGAAAATTTCTTCGCCACAGTCCAAGTCCCAGTATATTCACTTTTTTTTGATGAACCCCTTTTACAGAAGTTTTCCTTGAGTAATCTTCTGCATGACAATTCCCAATATGACTGTGGCAAGAGTCCTTAACATCATTATTTTTTTTGATATGTGGAACAAGAGCATCGAATGCCCTGGCATGACCCTTTGGCATATTTTCTGAAAATCCGGGGCTTTCATAGATAATTACAGGTCTGTCTTTTATCTCCGATTCGGCGATTCCCCGCAGATCGTCTCCTATCAGTGCAGCCCCGGGGGAATTTACCACGAACAAAACATTGAACTTTACATTATCTCGCAGAAATTTGAGGATTTCTCTTAGTTTTTCTTCAGATCCGTAGACATAATCTCCGTTGTCTATAGAAGTGCATGGTACATGGGGTTGTCCAAAGTACCATTTTTCCGGATAACTCAAAGGGTCAAAGTCCAGACTTCTGATCATCTGTCCATCGGAAACGGAGGAGTGATAGAACTTGCAGCCCGAGGGACCGTTAAGCAGGACGATACCGTCACGAATTCCTTCTAAAGAAAAAAGTAAGCCGCTCAAGCTATCCGGAGTAATACTTGTTAAATATCTCTGCATCACCGGTCCAATCCCCCTTTCTGTTTAATTTCATAAGTTGCGCCCATCTCTCAACAGTCTTGATTCCCGACTCAAAACCAACATCGGGACACATAGGTATAATATCTGAAATCTTAACCTTATCGGCTATTGACGATGCATAATTTGTCAGCAACACATCCGGTTTATATCTTTCCACATCCTCACTTCTCTTTTCCTTGTCGTAATCAATTTCCACAGGGCATTTCAGGTCAAGTTCCGTTCTAAAACCTTCGTCTTGAGAAAAATTTAAAATTCCTATCTTCACTATTTCCATACCTGCATCCATAGCAGTTTTTAAAATCCAATCAAGTTCGTGATTGTATGTGAGTACAAGAATTTTTTTTCCCTGCAAAGCAGGTCTTAATTTCGCAATCTTTTCCCTGTAGATTTCTTCCTCTTTCTCAATTATTTCCTCAACTTGATTGGATTTTCCCAGCCTTGTGCCAAGGGCTCTAAGCCATTTTGCAGTATCACCAAATCCCACCGGAAAAGGCTTTCTGAAAATTTCAACTCCATATTCTTTCTCAAAATAATCCCCCAGCATCTTTCCCGTATAATCTCCGAAAGCAAGTAAATTCAGACCTGCCTTCTTAAAATTAATCAGTGCATCAACATCGGTATTATATAAAAATCTACAGTTCACACTAAGTCCGATTTTGCTTATATAACCGATTATGGTCTTCAAGTTGCTTTCTGAGTTAGTATCTATAATTTTTTCTGCAAGGACATTGACAACAGACATATCCGGTTCAACCTTCCTGTCTATAAAAGCCTTTGACAGAGTTGTATACGCCATCAACATTCCCTGCAGGTAGTCTCCTGCCATATTTCCATCGGTCCTTAACGGAATTATTTTAGTTTCTTTATCGGAAAGTCTTTCCATCTGATTTATATCATCGCCTATGATTCCTGCGGGACAACTGCTTACCACAACGATAGCCTTGGGTTTAGATTTTTTTATTTCCTTTATCTTCTCTTCCAGGGTTTCCATACCTCCAAAGACAATCTCACTTTCACCCATTTCTGTACACTGAATAGATGGAGAAAGTGAAACGGGAAGAAGTGTCCCTCGTTCAAATAATCGCCTTCTTCCACTTGAACTTATCGTTTGGTATGAAATGTATGTACAGCTCTTTGGAGCGTGCGCCAAAATAACTGCTCCTTTTAAGTGTACACAGGTAGAAAGAGCTCCGTTGAAAGCACAGCCATGTAAAGCCTCACTGTTTTTTAAGCTCTTTGAAAAATAGTATACCGGTTTTTCAAGAGGGTTTTCACTTTGCTCGGAACAGATTTCCCCCTCAACTTCAGTAGAAATATACTCTTCAGTGAGTTCCTTTTCCGTACTTGATGTCTGCGTACTTTCATTTTCAAGATCCTTTTTAATACCAACAGGATTTCGATATATTGGAGATTCCTCTTCATGCAGTTCTGCAGGCTGTTTCTCACAGTAAACCTTCTTTTCAGATTTCAATGTGCCCGATTTAACGGGCTCTGTAATTGAGGTCTCCAAAAGGCAGGTTTCAAGTTCTTCGTCTGTAATAGGTTTCGCTGCATGGAGTTTTATATCACTATCTAATTCTTCGGCAAGTCCTGAAAAAATTTTCACAACAGTTTCGTCCTCACCCAACTGATATGCGGTAATTCCAAGAGCTTCAGCCTTTGCGAAGGTATCTCTTCTAGGAACTGTGATGATAATCGGAAGTTTCACCGCCTCTGCAAATTTCTTTACCCGTGCATCTTCACCCTTTACATTCCTTTTGTTGTAAATAATTCCTGCAACTCGCCGTTCCTCACCGTCATAATTCTGTATACCCTTCAATATATTGTTAGCTGCATAAAGTGACATGAATTCACCTGAGGTTACGACAAAAATATGGTCTGCATATTCCCTTCTGATTGGTACTGCAAAGCCTCCGCAAACCACATCTCCAAGCACATCATATACCACGGTGTCATACTTCTGAGGAAGTCCGAACCTCTGCAAAAGCTCAAAGGTGCTGATTATTCCCCTGCCTGCACAACCTACACCGGGTTTAGGTCCTCCTGCCTCTACACAACCGATTCCCATGTACCCCACTCCTAAAATATCCGATGCATTCTGCTCCAGCGGTCCTGTTTCTCTCATATAGTCCAATACCGTTGTAAGTTTTCGCCCGGATAGCAATAACTTCGTGGAATCGTGCTTCGGGTCACATCCAATCTGCAAAACCCTGTGACCACCCTTTGCCATAGCAACTGAAAGATTTGCACTTATTGTTGACTTTCCGATTCCTCCTTTTCCATAAACGGCTATTTTACTCACTAAATTACTCCTTTTGTCCTTCTGCTTTACCAAGCTCTATTCTTATAAATCTTCAATCTTCGGCATTATTACTTCTGCTCTCTCCCGTGGAATAGTCTATCTCAACTCCCGGCTGGACATTATAACAGTAAACATTAAAAGACAGGCTTTTCCCTTTATCCTCAACGGACATCGCCTGCATGTGTACGCCACGGCAAACCAGCTCTTTTCCACTATATATAGGCACAACTTTATACATAACATGATTCTTACTGTGTTTCAGATAATCCGCCAGCTTATTTTCCCAGGGAAGCATGCCCTTTACATTCATAAAGCGAGTTCCCGTGACAAGGTTCTTGGGATCTGCCGTACTTCCTGTAAGCTGCCATCCTATCAAGTGGCAGCGATTGTACAAGAGCCTTCCGTCAACAAAAGCGTACTTCTTATATTTCCAGCCTGTAGGGTGAATCATTCCTATATAATCCCTCTGACCCTTTGCCAGCCCTTCTCTATCCAAACAAGCCAGTGTTCCCACAGCTCTTCCCAAAGCATCAAGTCTGTCATGCCTTTCAAATCTGACGGTTTTGAGTTCGGAATCGCTGAAATCAGGCTTTCCGTTATCCACGCTCACATAGGCGCTCCTGCCGTCCCACTTGGGAATTTCACCAGGTTTAACGGAGTTTACCCCATTTTCGTTATAGGTCACATAACCTGCGATTACAACGATTAAAGCCAGAATCGTTGTGGCTAACTTATATCTTTTTCTATTTTTTCTCTGTCTGTACATTTCTCTCCCTTTTTGGTACAGTTAATATGTGCGGTCAGATCTGACGGAACTTATCCGAAAGTCAATGATTATTATATCATACTCAAAGGAAGTTTTTTACACAAAATAAAAGGCAGCAGTAACTGATGCCATAAATGGCAGGTATCCGCTACCTCATTTGCTCCGAGATGAAAATCCCGGAAAGTTGTGCATGTGTGTCCGCACAATTACTAATTATTTTTTATATTCATTTGTATCCATGATTTTAAAGTTTCTTATTTATGTATTTACTTTTCCCAACATATCTCTGTAAAATTTTGAGCTTTCCCGCAGATCTTCATCTTTACCTGAGATTTCAACTTTTCCTGCATTTAACAAAACAATTTTATCTGCATTCCTTATCGTTCTTAATCTATGAGCAATCACGATAACCGTCTTTTCTTTTATAAGCTCAGATAAAGCTTGTTGAATAAGACTTTCATTTTCAACATCTAAAGAGGCCGTCGCTTCGTCTAAAAGTATAATCGGTGAGTCTTTAAGTATAGCTCTGGCTATGGATATTCTCTGTCGTTCACCACCGGACAGTCTCTGACCGTTTTCACCTATTACGGTATCCATACCTTCCGGCATTTTGTCAATAAATTCATAACATCTTGCTATTTTCGCTGCTCTTATAATTTCATCGTCTGTTGCACCTTTTTTCCCGATTCTGATATTATCCTTGATGCTGGAATTGAAGAGAATAACATCTTGAAATACTATGGAAAAGTTTTCCAGAAGCGTCTCCGGATCGATTCTGCTTATATCTTCTCCGCCGATTAGAATTCTACCCTTGTCAATATCCCAAAATCTTGCTGCAAGTTTTGTCAATGTAGTCTTACCGCTTCCGCTGGAACCGATTAATGCCGTAATCTCTCCTTGCTTTGCTGTAAAACTCACTCCGTTGATTACCATATGATCATCATATCCAAAATATACATTCTGAAATTCAATGTCATAGTTTTCAATCTTCATTTGACTTTTACCCTCTTGAACAGGTATTGTTTTTATTTCTTTTATTCTTCCAACCACGGTGTCCAGCAAGACAATCATAGCCATAAATGTAATTATGCCTTCAATAGGCAGGTAAATGCTCACCGTTAACATCAAGAAAGCTATGTACACAATTATGTTTATCTCTCCTGCTATGAACATGTTTGCACCGACAATAGCTACACTTATAATTCCAAGTTTTAGTATTGCTGTTGCAATACCCACCGATACTCCCGATACAAATTCTCCCTTTGTTTTTTGTTTTGTGGCGGAATCCAGTTTCGAAACAAAGTCATCTAACTGACCGGCTTCTAAATTATATGCCTTTATCTGCTCTATCTGCTCTATTTTCTCTTGTAAATCATCAAAAACTTCTCTACTTTTTTCTACCCAGCTCTGACTCACTTTTTTTTGTTTCTTTTTGGATAAATACGCTATCAAAAGAGCAGGAGGAATCACCCAAAGAGCCGCCATTGCAAGTTTCCAATTATATAAGATTATCATTATGGAAATGATTCCGGTAGATATGGTCGTTGCATATATCTGCGGAACTGCATGTGAAAAAATATTTTCATATAAATTCATATCGTTCATCATAGTTTCTGCAAGATCTGCCAAATCTCTTTTTCCGAAATAGGAAAGAGGTAATTTTTTTAGTCTGTTTGCTATGTCGATTCTTGAAGTTGCACTTTCATTGTACACATTAGTATAAAGTCTTATATAATCCCATCTGGCAACTACAAACATTACAATCATCATAGCCGCAATAATTGCTATATAGTGAACAAATGTCAAACTTATGCTTTCAATACCGTTCAATATTCCTATATATTGAAATAAGAACATGAAGGCAAGCACCGGTGCAAATAACTTGGTCAAATTTACAAATGTATGGGAAAAAATAGCTTTTCCAAGATGTCTTGCTCCCTTTTCCGACATGGCATATCTTTTTATAAAATAAGAAATCATTTTAACCTCCTATCCTCCAATCAACTGCTTTTTGATACTCATCCCAGAGCCTTTTATATTGCCCGTCTTGAGCTATCAAATCCGAATGTTTTCCCTCTTCGACGATTCTCCCTTCATCTATAACAAGTATCCTGTCTGCATCCACAACTGTTGACAGCCTGTGAGCAATCATAAGAGTAGTCTTGTTTTTGGATAATTTCTTGAAGGATTCTTGTATAATGTGTTCATTTTCAGGATCGGCAAAAGCTGTGGCTTCATCCAAAATTATAATGTCCGCATCCTTCAAAAATGCTCTTGCTATGGAAAGTCTCTGGGCCTCCCCTCCTGAAAAATAGGTTCCCTTTGTACCGTAAATCGTATCTAAACCGTCTTCCAAGGAATCAACTATTTCTTTAGAACCCGAATTTATCAGGGCTGCATTTATTTCCTCATCTGTGGCATTTTCCTTCCCCATCAAAAGATTATCTCTAAGGGTCATCTTAAAGAGCTTGGAATTTTGAAAAACGAAAGCAACCTTATTCATCAGAGCTTCTTTTTTAAACTCCCTTATATCCAATCCTCCAATTAAAATCTCACCTTCATCCCCATCATAAAATCTTGCAGCAAGCCTTGCTATAGTCGTCTTTCCGCCACCTGACGGACCTACCAAAGCTACACGCTCTCCTTTACTTACTTTAAATGATATATTATCCAGCACTTTTTTCTCATCATATGCAAAAGAAACTCCTTTAAACTCAATTCCTGCTTCTGTGCTTGTTTTATCTCCATAAACAAAATCCTTGTAATCAAGTATGTTTTCAATTTTGTCCAATGCCAGTTCGGCAAAATAGCTGTATTGGGCAATAGCTGCAGTTCTCATAATAAAAACGGCAAGTGACGGTCCTATCAAAAAGTAGATAACGGAGTTTGCAACTATAAGAGATACATTTCCCTGAAATTTTATAAGCAATAATGCGGCGGGAACCAGGAAGAACGCAGTCGATGTAGAAACAACTTCAAACCAGGCCATTTTATTGGTGTAACTCATGGTAAGTTTAAGAACGCAGTCCTTCATCTTAATAATTAAAGAATATAACTTGTCAAAGCTTTCAACACTTTGAGCAAAGGTCTTGACCACCGGAATGCCTCTAACATATTCCACTGTTTGAGATGACAGATTTGCAAGCCCTGCATAGTATTCATCCTTTAGTTTTTTACTTTCAGATGTCATCATAGAAGACATAAGCCCCATTCCGATAATCATAGGAATCATACTTGCAAGTCCCAATTTCCAATCGAATATGAAGAAAAATACAAGCAGGACTATCGGAGATATAATTGTCATCGCCATATCCGGAAGTTGGTGTGCCAAAAACGAGTGAGTTTCTCCCGCTCCTGCCACAATGGCAGTTCTTATTCTTCCGCTCTCTTTTCCGTCAAAATATCCCAGTGGTTTTTCTATTAACTTTTTCACAGAAATCTTGATAATGTTGTCTTCAACCTGAAAGGCAAAAACATGAGATGCCAAAAGAGCCATCACATATAAGAACAGACCGCCTCCCGCAAAAGCGACAGCATAAACAGAATTTTCTTTTATATACATAAGATTTGCTGTTCCATTTAAAATCAAGCTCCTGACAATCCTGTGAATAAAAACCATAGGCATCAACACCATCACTCCGGACACAGCTGACATAACCATTGCCACATAAAGCAGAAAACGCTTTTTTCCGCTATACGGCATCAACCTTTTTAATATTGATTTTTTCTTTTTCTTATCTTTCAACAGATACCCCTCCTCTTTCCGAATCATATATAATAAAATATTCCGTTTAGACTAAATACAGCTTTAATTCTTTAAAAATATTTTTCGATTCATTTACTTTTTACTCTATTTTTGTTATATTCATTACTATACAATATTAGATAGGCGAAAACAATTAGTCTGCTCTAACTATGTCTTTTGGGGATAATGTCTATTCAGGATAAAGTAATATAAAAGGGGTTGTCAGAATGAGCAATTACTGTGATTTTGTTAAAAACTATTTTTCTGTAGATGAAAGTACCTGTAATGAAAAATACTGCGATGTGGGACATACTTTCTGTTTCAACACAGATGAAGCAGAGGGGGTATACTGGTTCTACGAAGGAGAAAATTTTATAATTGATATTCACGATACCTTTATAAAAAAAGAAATTATTCACACAAGTTTTGCAGGCTTGGACGACTATTATTCTTTTTATTTTTCTTACTTAATTACAGGCAATGGTGAAAGTTTCAATCCGTATCAGAATTTGTCCTCAAACTCACTCTATTTTATGAACACGAAAAATTGTAAAAATTACAGATTTGTACTTCATCAAAATTCTCCATATTTAGGAGTAGGTATAAATTTTAAGGAGTCCATGCTCGAAAGATATTTACCGAGCTTTAAGAAAGAGAATATAAGTTATGAGGATTTATTTTTCCACACTAATTCCAATATTAACAAGCCCTTGGAAAAGATTGCAAAAGATATTCTAAACTGCAAGATGACATCCCCCGCCGCCGAAATTTTTTTCGAGTCAAAAGCAAAGGAATGGCTCAGCATAACAATAAATTCATTTTTAAGTAAAGATTATACTAAGATATCAATTGACGATAATATCGCTTTGGAAAACATCGCAGCTTACATAGACGACCATTATGCCACTTCAATTTCGCAGAAAACCTTGGAAAAAATAGCCATGATGAGCGGAACAAAACTCAAAAAATTGTTTAAGCAAAAATACCAATTTACAATTACAGAATATACCCAAAGAAGGCGAATGAATATGGCAGAAATTCTCCTGCTGAATTCATCTCTTAAAATCCAAGATATCGCCGAGGCGGTAGGATATTCCTCTCATAGTAAGTTTAGTGCTTGTTTCAAAAGGTATAAAGGAATTTATCCTAAAGACATCAAGAAATATGCTTCTAGAGAGAATCCGCTTTCCAATAGAGTTTGTACTACAAAATAAAAAGTGTTACAAAGAACACAAGTGGGTATTTACTAAAGAGAAAAATGATTCGCATGCTCAACAAACCGAGTATAAACCGGTTGATCAAAAGACGCTCAGCAGGCTTCGGCGTGAATCGGTTGAGCAGTCACTATTTATAAGGAGGATTTTTTATGTTAGAAACAGGAAGCAAGGCACCAAACTTTTCATTGCCCGACCAGAACGGAGACATTCATACCTTAGAAGAATACAGAGGGAAGAAAGTAATATTGTATTTTTATCCCAAGGACAATACTTCCGGCTGCACTAAACAGGCGTGTGGTTTTGGAGAAAGATACCCTCTGTTTCAGGAAAAGGGTGCTGTCGTAATCGGGATAAGCAAGGATTCTGTTAAATCCCATAAAAATTTTGAAACCAAACACAACCTGCCTTTCACCATTCTTTCAGATACTGAGCTTGATACAATTAAGGCGTACGATGTTTGGAAGGAAAAGAAAAACTACGGAAAAACTTATATGGGAATTTTACGCACCACTTATCTGATTGACGAAAAAGGCATAATAGTAAAAGGCATAGATAAAGTAAAAGCCTCTGATAATCCGCAGCAAATGCTGGAAATGCTGGATTAAAAGCGGTGCAGTTCGATGAGGATAATACTCTCCCCTGCAAAAAAAATGAAGATAGCTTCAGATTCTCTTGAACCGACAGGACTTCCCTGTTTCCAAAGGGAAACACAAGCCATTGCTAAATACCTTAAGGGACTTTCTTACGAAAAGGTCAAGAGGCTTTGGGCTTGCAACGACAAGATAGCAACAGAAAACTATGAACGCCTGAAATCCGCAGAACCCTTTGAGGGAGTGACTCCGGCTATTTTGGCATACGACGGAATAGCCTTCACCTACATGGCTCCCGGCATTTTTCAGTACGGAGAATTTGACTATGTTCAGGAACATCTAAGAATCCTATCAGGCTTTTACGGCGTCCTAAAACCAATGGATGCAGTGGTTCCATACAGGCTTGAAATGCAGGCAAAGGCGAAAATTGAAGGTAGCAAAAACCTCTATGATTTTTGGGGCGATAAACTTTATAAGGAAGTAATTCCCAAAGATCATATAATTATAAATCTCGCATCAAAAGAATACTCAAAGACCATAGAAAAATATCTTTCCAAGGAAGATATCTTCATAACCTGCACTTTCGGCGAATTATCATCTGTAAAAGGTGTTGAAAAAGTTATCCAGAAGGGTGTATATGCCAAAATGGCCCGTGGCGAAATGGTTAAATTCATGGCAGAAAACAATGTGAAAGCTCCGGAGGAAATAAAGGCTTTCAACAGGTTAGGCTATGAGTTCTGTAAAGAAAGATCAAGCGACTGCCACTATGTTTTTCTGCGAGCAAATTGAAGAAAAGGAGACTTATGAAAGTGAATTACGAATATAAAACTCAAGTATCCGACTCTTTCATAAACAGTGTAATTCTCGCCCTTTCCGGCGGGCTTCAAGACGCATACACCTATAATGTCAGAAGTGAAGTTTTCGCCAATGCACAAACGGGAAATATCGTTCTTATGAGCCAGAATCTTATGAGCGGAAAATGGACAAATGCAGTAGAGTACATAATTCCGCTCATTGCCTTTGCTCTGGGCATATTCGCTGCCGAAAGATTCAGCTATCATCTGCGGTCTTCCAATATACTTCACTGGAGACAATGGGTACTCATAATAGAAATGTCGATACTCTTTGCGGTGGGATTTCTTCCTCACAGCATGGATTTACTTGCAAGTGCTATGGTTTCCCTTTCCTGTGCCATGCAGGTTCAAAGCTTCCGTAAAGTTAACGGTTATAAATATTCCAGCACCATGTGTATAGGAAATCTTCGTGCCGGAACCGAAGCCCTGTCTAAATATTTCAGAGAAAAATCCTCCGAAAGTCTTGCATCGTCACTCCATTATTTTGGAATAATCCTAACCTTTGCCATCGGTGCGGGGATCGGAGGGCTGCTCTCCATCAACCTCGGAATTTCAGCAATCTGGGCATCATGTATTCTTCTGATGGCAAGCACCCTGCTGATGTTCAAAGAGAACATATAACCTTTGACAAACTTTTGTTTTATAAAACACCTCTTGGGTATATTTATATGGTAAAATTATATCGCTAAAGAGTATCAGCTGCGAATCAGTAACAATAACATTCTCTAAGAAGGACAGCTGCTAAATTATAAATTTCAACATTATTAAAGGGAATCAAACAGGAAATTATGGACATTAACATTATCAAAGACAGCGAATTTGCCCCGGGACTTTTTACCGGCAAATTCGGTTTAGAAAAGGAATGTATAAGAGTAGATGCAAAGGGAAAAATGGCTCAAACGCCCCATCCTTTTGGAAATAATCCAAAAATCAGCAGGGATTTCAGTGAAAATCAGACAGAATTTATAACCGGCGTCAATTCATCTCCCGAAGCGGCATGCTCGGAACTTCTCATGCTTCACAAAGATGCAGTTAAAACTTTAGATACCCTTCCTACCGGCAAAGAATACTTCTGGCCTTTTTCAAATCCGCCTATGATTTCTAAAAACGCTGAAAATCCAATAGCCAGATTTGACGGAGAAGCTGAGTGGAAAACTGAATACAGAAACTATCTAAAAGAAAAGTACGGCAGCAAGCTAATGCTTTTCTCCGGGGTTCACATCAATTTTTCTTTTGAAGATACATGGCTGAAAGCACTTTATTCAAAATTAGGTAGCTCCTATGAGAGCTACACAGACTATATTAACGATATATATATGCGCCTTGTGGCTTGGGGAACCAGATACAGCTGGCTAATCGTTTATCTATTCGGTGCAAGCCCTGTTTTCCACAAAAGCTTCTTCGACAGTCAGGAAGAAATAGATAACCTGAAATGTTCTCCTTCAAGGGATGGTGCTCCCTGTAAAGCCTGCGGCAATCCCAAGGACGAAACCATCGTAAGTAAATACACAACTCCCAGATGCAGCGAAATAGGATACTGGAATACCTTTGACCCGATTTTAGACTACAGTTCCCTGGAAAAATATATCTCCTCAATCAATAACTATGTTGAGACCGGTACATTGAGTATTCCTGCGGAACTATACTATCCCATCAGAATAAAATCAACAGGCGACTTTGATATGGAAAGGCTTCTGGAAAAAGGAATCGACCACATAGAGTTCAGGATTATCGACGACAATCCTTACGAGCCGACAGGGGTCTGTCAAAAAGATATAGAGTTTATGCACCTTCTCATGATCTACTTCTTATTCAGACATGACAGCGACTTTACACCGAAAAAGCAAGTCGATGCACTTGCGAACATGAAAAAGGCAGCTTTGATGGATGACTCTACACTGCTTTCAAACGGTCTATCCGTAAAAGACAATGTCCATGAGATTTTGGTGAAGATAAAGAAATTCTTCAATGATGCGGGTTTTACCGAAAATGATTGCAAATACATTGATTCGGCGATAGAATATCAAGAGGATAAGCTTTTGCACGGGCGCTATTCCGACAGAGTTTCTGATGACTTTTCAACGGACTACCAGAAAAAGGGATTACAACTTGCAAAGAACCATGCAAAAAAACTACTATCTGAGGAATGGAATCAATGAAAAAAAACACCGTTTATTTTTTAATCTTAATAATATCAACATTCTGGGGGCTATCTTTTATAGCCCTCACTGTTTTGATGAAATGGCTTGATCCGCTGCAAATTATAGCTGTCAGATGGACTTTGGCCTCTCTCATTTTTATTACAATAATGCTTTTTGGCAAACTTAAGATAAACACAAAAAAAGAGAACTTCAAATATCTGATCCTTACAGGTCTTCTCGAACCCGGGATTTATTCAGTATTTGAAGTCTATGGTCTCTCTTATACCTCCGCTTCAATAAGCTCTGTTTTTATAGCTACCATTCCCTGTATGTCTTTAGTTTTAGGTTTTTTTATATTCAAAATAAAGCCCGGCAAAATGGGATTCATCAGTATATTCGTAGCCTTTACGGGCGTGATGATCTGCACATGCTTCACGCCGGGATTTTCCACAGGAGGACATCTTCTGGGTTACGGTCTGATGATAGGTGCGGTATTTGTGGGAACCTTATACGGTTTCATAAGTGCACGCGCCGGCAGAGATTATTCCGCAATAGAAATAACAACTGTCATGGCACTTGTGGGAATGGTTTTCTTCAACTTCGCAAATCTTTTAAGGGGAAATTTCTCCGCTTCATACATTGCAGTATTCTCCCACCTGAAAGCTGCTGCCTGCATTATTTTTCTGGGGGTATTTTGCTCTGCCCTTTGCTACATCGCCCTTAACAAAATATTGGCAAATATTAATCCCTCTATTGCAAACAACATGATAGGAAGCTCTATAACCGTAATCGGTGTTCTTTCAGGTGTAATCATAAACGGTGATCCCGCAGGAGTTTACACAATATTCGGCGTTTCTCTAACGCTTCTGGGGGTTTATCTGTCATCAAAGGAAATTGAAGATACCGCTTAGTTATGCTGCAAACTCTATTTCAAATTATTTTCCGATATAACGAGATTCGATATAGTATCTCTTTTCGTTTGCTTCTCCCATTGAGAAGGTCTTTCTAGGAAGGGCTCCATCGGCTGCCACTGCCGGAAACAAAAGTGACTTGTCCATTGCAGGAAGCATGAAGCCGGCGTTTCCTTCTTTTGCGGAAAGCATTTCCACTGCAGAAGTTCCATGTATGTAGTCAATGTCTGCAGACTCCCTTTCTTTAACCATCACATCAAGGGCATTCTGAAGAGCCCCTACTTCCAGCTTATTTGCAGGTGCCTCAATGATAATCTGACCTCTGCCTTCTCTTGTAATATACGGCACTGAGAACGCCCCTTTCGGGCAAGCCTCTCCCTCTGAGGCCAGTCTGGCATCACCGTTCTGCTTCTTTAGAAGTTCAACGGTTTCCTTTACCAAATCCAGTCCGCTCTGTCCCCTCTTTGCGAAAATTACACGGTGGATAGGCTCAAATACAATGCCCTCATCGTGAATATTTTCAATTTCACAAAGTGCAAATCTAGCCGGGTGAGTTTCAATTTCTTCCGGCGAAAGAGTCTTCTTCAGATTCTCCCAGTTAGTCTTTGCCGTAGCCAGTGAGTGGTTTCCATCTCCCATGGCTTGAAATATAACCTGACCGTCACCGTATTTTTCTACAGCATTATCAAATAGCTTTGAAAGTGCCTCTTTCATTCCCTCCAAGTCTTTTTCTTCGATGAAAGCACCGGTGATATGACCTCCGTCTTTCATCAAATCCGTATCGTAAATCTGCTTCTTCGGAGCATTCTCCAAAGGTTCAATCACTGTTTTTTCAGGGTCATCAATTAGAATCAAAATATGAGGAAGTTCGATCGGTGCACCTTCTCTTATTCTCAGGCGTGGCGGTATACGTTCAACGACAGTACCTTCGGTGGCACGAGTCAATGAGGAAGAACCTCTGTTAAAGTCATAGCTTTCCAAATCCGTTGCGATCACAAGACCTACACGGCTTCTGCCCTCTGCCGTTCTGTGTACGAGCATACATCCCTTTGGTAATTTCTGAAGCGTTCCATCCTCCATGTATCTTGCCATGGTTTCTCTGATTTTTGCAATTTTCTCCGCTTCTCCCTCTTTCTCAAGATAGATTTCCGGAAGCATTAGGCGAAGAGTGGATGGAGCGTCACCTACGATCTTTTCTGCATCTTCCCAGTATTCCGGTTCTGACGTATACTGATCGCAAGCTACAACCGCCCATTTACCATAGTCTGTTCCGTCCTTTGGAATCATTATTTCAGGAATGTGGAAACCGAATTTCCCCCAATCGTATATCGACATATCAATTCTCCTTATCATTAAAAAGTTTTATTTTCCTACACACAGAATTATAGTGTCCGAGCGGGAAAAAAGCAAGGTATTGTTCCCTCTTACCGAATCTCTTTTTTATATAACGGATTCTATTATATAGTGTCTGTTTAACGACGAAACAGTTGTATACACAAATTGCAATAACATAATAGAATTTATAACTCAATTATCCTATCTGCACTATTTTTAACATATTCATCATGTGAAACAATTATAACAGTCTTTCCCATGGAGTTAATCTTTTTCAATAAGCCGATTACAAGTTCTGCATTCCTTTTATCCAAAGAACCTGTAGGTTCATCTGCTAAAATAATATTACAAGGTTTGAGAATCAACCTGGCAAGAGCGATCCTCTGCTGTTCTCCCCCTGACAATGTGTATACTTTATTGTTCATTTTATCTGTAAGTCCTACAATCTTAAGAGATTCATCAATCCTGTATGATAAATCCCCCTTAGCTTTTACAATTTTCAAGTTCTGTTCTACCGTTTTATTTTCAAGCAATGCAAAATTTTGAAAAAGAAATCCAACCTCCTCTGCATAAAATTTCCTTTTATCTTTATTGGTCTTATACTCCCTGCCATTGATTAAAAGTTTGCCGGAATCAATAGGTTCAAGAAGTCCTATGATATTTAATAATGTGGTCTTTCCCGCACCACTTTCTCCTGAAAAACAAACAAACTCGCCGCCCTCAATATGAAAATTGAAGTCCTTAAATAAAATTTTATTTCCAAAACTTTTTGTTATATTTTCCCCAATAATCACAGCTTTTCTCCTTTCAAAATAGCTATAACACTTTTCTTTTCAATGAAATTTCCTTTTATCATTATTATCAGCAGTTCAAAAAGAAATAAAATTCCGCTCATTGCAGCTATAATAAAGAAATCTCCTCCTATTGAGAATATATGATTGATAATCAGAGTTATCATCAGTCCTAAAAAACATGAAAAGAAAGTACCCTTGATTAAAAAGCCATTTCTCTCAAAGAAACTATATCCATGAACTTTCATTATTGCCATTTCTATCGCATTAAAATAGTATTCCAGTTTTATAACTAAAAAGATTAGGGAAAGCTCCAAAAGAAACATAAATATAACCAACCCTGCAGTCAACATCATTATGTGCTTCTTCTGATTCCAATCGTGTAAGTACGCAGATCTTGAATTTGTTATGCTGATATAATGCTTATCTATTTTGTGTTTGTCTACAAATTGTTTCCATTCGCTTTCAGATATATTATACATAATGTCATAGTTGCAGTATGCATCATAACCCGTTGCCTTAGTTTTTTTATAAACGGCATTGCTTACCAGTATTACAGGATTCTTATACCATACAGTTTCAAGTCCCTTTCCATTATCATGAATCCCCACAGCATTACATTTATCATATTTTTTAACATTCCATTTACCGTATTCATCTTCGGATAGAAATTCTCCATCATTCATCTCCAAGGCTTCATTATATTTCCTTGAACCTTTTTTTATATTTTCAGGGAACAAAATGCTCGTATTATGTTCCATTACATTTTTTTCTATGGATTTTAAATCCGGATTAGCCTTGCACAAATACTTAAATCCGTTTTTATTAACGAATATGAAAGGATATTTTATATTATAGTTACCTGTCATATCGCTATAGAGCCAAGCCTTCGACTGAAATTTACCGTAAAAATCCTCATACAGTTTCTCATCTGCGGACTTTCCCTTCTCCTCTACTTTTATATCGCGATCGTTTTCCAGATTCTCCACATCTTTACTCATTTTATAGTATGCAAATTTACCGTGATAATTGAAAAATTCTTTTTGCTTATATGAATTATATCCCTGTTTAATATTTATAAAATTAATTGATATTACTATTATCGTTATAACTGTAATAAAAAACTTCATGCCATAATTAACATATAGTATACCGTGGTTATACTTTCCTACCGTCAAATCTCTCCTGAAATTGATACTTATACTGTTTAAAGAAATTAGAGAATTTAAGATAATATATATCATAACAAACACCAATACCCATTGGTATTTAAAAGATACATTTGAAAATCTGCTTAAAATTACCGACATACTTACATATATAATCATCGTTGAACATGCATCTGTAAGTCTACTTTTTATAAACAAGACCTTAATATTTTGACCGAGTATACATCTCACTGCATATTCTTTTTTTATGCACGCAGCCTCATAAAAAGAAAAAAGCAACATCAAAAATATGATAAGTCCCCACGCTACCGAAGTATTTAATAGGAGTTCACTGCTTCTACCTTCTCTTTTGGGGAAACTGCCCCCATACTTATCAACTAAATCGGATTTAAATGCTCTCAATCTGTTTAAATCCTTTTTATCTCCAAACAGATAAAATGTTTTTATTTTGGACAAATCGGCAACATCGTTTATATCGGTAAACTTCACACGAACATCGTCAAAAACCACACTTTTATTATACCCCGGCTTAATTCCCTTTTTCTTCAAACTGTCGATGGCACCCTTTGTACCTATGATATTCACATCATTCTGATAATCCTTATCCCAAAATTGCTCTACTGCAAAAAAATCCACCTTGTGTTTTTTTCCTACATTGCACAGGTCTTTTGCCATTTCCTGGGTTTTAACATTTCTGCTCGAACTGTTCATATAAAAATCAACACTATAAAAATCATTTTGAAAGGTGTCTGTATTTAGTACACTCAACTCTCCCATGAATAGCAGTCCGAAAGAAATTAAAATTACAGATATTACTATCTTTATTGCTTTCATAATGTTTTTTCTCCTCAATAAATGCTGTGAGCCCGCTAAAAAAATTAACACCACTCACAGCCGCAAAGTTTCAACATAAAACTAATTCGTTCGTATACAGAAATATCTAACTCTAGATCCCTTATGCCAAACTTCTAAATCAGAACGCCCCTGATTTGCCCATTTTTTAGGACCTATAAATGCCCCTCTTGCATTTATAATTTTAGATCTATGTCTAACTCCATTTGAATCCGCATAAGCATAATCCTCGTTAATCAAAAATGTAACCCATATGCTAAATAATGGCGTGAACCGTCTTTACCTCGCTTTTCAATAACTTTACTTTTCCATATGTTCTAACAATTTCATTTTGTTCTTCCTCTAAAATCCTCATTAAGAAGTTAGGTTGTATCAAAATCAAGTCATGTTCTGATTTAGTAAACAAAATCTCTTTTATCGGTTTCATGATAATCCTCCTTACTTGAAATAATCATGTCATTATAATTGCCAATATTGGCAATAAAAACGGAACAATAATTGTAAGTATCATCCCTGTTACAAGAGTTACCAATCCTAATCTAATACCTACAAACTTGGTTACAGGAGCTAACATAGTATCCATATTTCCAGCACCTCCTGCCGCAATAGGGCTTCCCATGCTAATTTTTCTCAAAAATGGTAATGAAATGACAGTAATAAACTCACGCATTACATTAACAATAAATCCATAGGTACCCGCTTCAAGCCCATATGTCTTTGACATAAAAGCACCCGTAACACTATAATAGCTCATACCACTTGCTGATATTGTAGTAATAGATGCCGGTACATCTAATATGAAACTAGCTATATATCCACCAAGAACACTTCCTATCATGATTGCAAGGGATATAAAAATGATTTTCCATCCAAGTTCTTTTATAAATTGATATACTTCATTGTTTGCCCCTTGCGATATTCCAACACAAATATATAATACAACTAAACATATTGTAATCAGCATGTCAACTGTACCACCTCCAATCATATTTCTAAAAAAAATCCCAAGAACCAATCCCGCTATAATGCATATAGGCATAATCCAAACAAAACTTTTACTATTCTCAGATTCTGTACTCACAGAAGAAATTAACTCAATATTTTGTTCATCAATTTTCTTATCTATTTTATCTAATGGAAGTACTGTTTTCTCACACAGACAAGTAAAAATAACACTAAAAATAATTGCTAGCACTGACACTATGAAACAGTTGAATCCGATACGTCCCATATTATTTAGTATAGTCTTATCTAAACCTATACCTACACCTATACCTAGCATAAGGATTGCCAGCGATATCGTAGAAATTTTATCACTAAAATCCAAAAATTTTTTTCTTTTATTAAATATTCCTAAACAAAATCCAATTCCTAAACATATAAATGGTATATAGCTCATATTTACCTCACTTCAATATATAAACGCTTACGACGCATCTACTATATTTTTATATAAAACTCCCAGTCTACGATTTATATTATTAACTTTTTGCCTTACAGCCGCTTAATAATATTTACCATTTTTAGCTATTTCTATAAGTCGAGCAATTCCCTGAATACTTCTGACGCAATCAAAAGCCCTGCGGCGGCCGGAACGAAGATGGACGAACCCGGCACTGATTTTCCGTGCTTATTACCGTCTTCTAAAGATTTCTCCATGCTTCCTGCCATATTGTTGAGGGTACCGCTTTTACCCTCTTCAATGGATACGGATGCAGACATAGGTTTTATCGGCACCTCTTTAGAGCAAACCACCTTTAGTCTTCTTATCCCTCTGCTTCTAAGCTCCTTTCGTAAAACCTTTGCAAGTGGATCCATTTCCGTTTTATAAATATCTGTACATACGAGTTTGCCCGGATCCAGCCTGTTGCCACAGCCCATTGCAGAAATTATCGGAATCCCTCGCTTTTCTGCCTGCATAACAAGGTCAATTTTAGCCGAAACCGTATCTACTGCATCAACGATATAATCGAATTTTTCAAAGGGGATGTTGTTATTAGAATCCGGCAGATAGAAAAGTTCATAGGTATTAACTTGGATACCGGAATCAATGTTCTTAATTCTTTCTGAAAAGACTTCTACCTTCGGTTTTCCTAAAGTCTTTCTCGTGGCTATTATCTGTCGATTTAAATTGCTTTCGGAAACGGTATCGTTATCTATCAGGTCAATAGCTCCGATGCCGGTTCTCGCCAGAGCTTCTATGACATAACCGCCTACACCGAATACAGCAACTCGCATCTGTCTGAACTTCTCAAGCGATGCTGTTCCCACCAGCATTTCAGTTCGTGCAAGGTGAGAAAGTGCCTTCCCTTCATTCTGACTTTGAGTCATCATCCCTTCTCCTTTGCATGTTTGATAAAAATATTCCTTATTTTTTCATACTCTCCAAGACCTCGTCTGATACAGTTCACTTCAAAGCCTGCCTCTTCCAAAACGGACTTACAGCTGCCCTCTTCGTCACCGCAAATATCGTTATTCGCATGATCCCCTGCCACAATAAGAAAAGGAGAAAGCCAAACTTTTTCTGCTTTCATTCGTGAAAGCTTGGGAATTACCGTTTCGATACCCTCTTCGCCTTCAATAGTTACAATAAAAATATTTTCCATGCCACAGGTATGAAAATGTTTTTCCAAACTCTGATAAACTTCATTTGCTTTATGCTTTGTGCCGTGTCCAACCAATACCAGAGCTTCTTTAGACTTTACATACGAAAAAATTTCTTTGACTGCATGCTTCATATCTGCAAAACTTTTTTCTCCATAGAGCAAAGAATCGCCGATAGCCACTTTTTCAAAAGAAGTTCCATGCTCTGCAAAAGCATCCCTTATTTTACTGTCTTCAATTCCATTTAAAATATGCGTGGGCTGAACTAAAACATCTCTTATTCCAGCGCTTTTAAGCCTTGCAATTGCCTGGTTTATATTATCAAATTCAATACCGTCACGCTCTCTGATTTTTTTTAGAATCATGTTGCTGGTCCATGCTTTGTAAAATTTCCTGTCGGGAAAAGCCTTTGCCAAATCCTCTTCAATCCTGTCCAGCGTAAGTTTTCTCGTATTTTCATAAGAAGTTCCGAAGCTTACCACGAGAAGTCCTTTTTCCATATCATCCTCCCTAAACTACAATCTACCACCAAATCTACCTGTTGCCAAAATTTATAAATTCTTCTTTTTATATATGAAATTCACCGAAATAAGCGAAAATATAACAAGATACGCAAGAAGCACCAAAACTCCAAATACTCCCGGACTCTCCCCATGGGCTATAGCTCTGATCATGCCGCTTGCCTGAGAAAGAGGAAGAATGCTTATAACTTCCCTAAAGCCTACCGGCATCTGGTCTGTGGAAAAAAAAGTGTTGCATAAAAATGACATGGGCATAATTATATACGAAGTAAACCTGGGTGCATCTGTATAACTCTTTGCAAGGAAAGACAGGGTAAGTGCAATGGTTGAAAATACCAGTCCGTTTAAAAACATAATGCCAAAGGACAATGCATTAAATATAAGTCCGGTATGAATAGGATAAACCAAAATTAAAATCATTGATGCCGCATAAAGTCCCCTCAAGCTGCCTCCGACAATCTGTCCGACTATGAACTGCCAAAGCGGAGTCGGGGATACCATGACTTGGTCGAGGGCTTTTTCATAAAGTCTCTGCACGCTCATATTTTGGGCAACTGCGCTGAAACTCCCTGTCATAGTTGACATCGCAACAATACCCGGAATCAGGAAATTCAAATACGGCTCACCATGGGAGGTGGTCTGAATACCCATTCCGAATATTATCAGATACATCAAAGGTGATACCATTGCAGCCAAAGTTATCTTGTAAAAATCTCTTTTAAATTCTGTCCATTTTTCCCATAGAACAGTTATTATTCCCATAAAATTCTCCTATTTCCTCACAAGTGACCTGCCTATGCGGTCCACAAATACATCTTCCAGGTTGGTATCCCGCATAGATGCTTTCCCCTCCAGGGTCCTTATATATTCAATTGCTTCATCTCTTGTTGCAAAAAAACGGGATTTGGCAGCATCTTCTTCAAGAACATCAACAGCAAAAGCTCCAAGTCTTTCAATCATTTTCTGCGGGCTGTCCACTGTATCAAGCTTACCCTGATTTATAAGAGCCACCCTGTCGCAGAGGGACTGTGCTTCTTCCATATAATGAGTAGTCAGAATTATAGTCATATCTCTGCTGTTTACCTGTCTTAAAAGGTTCCACATCTGTCTTCGTGAGAGAGCGTCCATACCGGCTGTGGGTTCGTCCAGAAGCAGTATTTCAGGATCAATCATAAGCGCTCTGCAAATCATGAGTTTTCGTTTCATTCCGCCGGAAAGGTATCTTACTATTTTGCGTCTATGATCTATAAGACCGCTGAATTCAAGGAGTTTATCAGTTTTTTCCCTAATCTCATTTTTCTTCATAAAGTAAAGCCTGCCCTGATATTCCATCACCTCATCCATCGTCATATCCTGACGCATAGAGTATTCCTGAGTTATGACACTCAGTTTTCTTTTTTCTTCTGAATTTTTTCTGGTGAGGGGCTTTCCGTCTATTAAAATTTGACCTGCCGTAGGCAAAAGAACCGTACTCATCATGCTGATGGTGGTGGTTTTCCCTGCCCCATTGGGCCCCAAAAGTCCAAAAAACTCTCCGGTCTCTACTTTAAGATTCAAATCATTCACTGCCGTATATTCGCCGAATTTCTTGGTTAAATGGCTTATTTCTATCATAAAAATCTCCTCTGTTTTTATGGACTAAAAGCTATTTTATCAGTTGCCCAACTCACTTATTATGATATAATGAAA
>ERZ772932.169-NODE-169-length-38563-cov-7.263140_pt1 | contig 38563 bp, 18 predicted proteins | sample MGYA00511684_ERZ772932 | MGnify/ENA primary metagenome ERZ772932 (study PRJEB29015, sample SAMEA2738078) | human oral metagenome | biome: human oral; feature: human-associated habitat; material: saliva | place: China | collected 2210 ...
CATGTTTTGCAATGCAAAAGGGCACCTTTTACAAGCCTCTTTGTAACCTATTGATAATCTAAAGGTTACAAAGGCGGAAAAGAAGGGATATGCTAGGGAAAGTGAAAGACGACGAAGCGGAAAGTGTAAGGATTTTTGTTACTCTTCATTCCGTTGTGTTTTTCAAGGTAAGGTCAGTGCGCTTTGTCATCAGGGTAGCGGTTTTACCGATTCAACAGACGGGTGAACAGACTGAGAAACGGACGAGAAGAAGACGAAAGAAACTGCGGGATTGGCAATCAAAAATATGTCTTTCAGTCGGTGATTTTTTAATGTTCCAACGCCAGTTTACAAAGAATTAATTGTATCTTTGCGACAGAACAAAGACTAATAACATTGAAAATAACTATGACAAACGTAACAAAATACTGGAAGAAAGTAGTCATGCCACTGCTTCTTTTCTATGTTATTGCGGTGGCATGCAGACTCGTTTCGCTTTACGTCTTACCCCGTCTGTTCCCTGACAGTCCCTCTTCCATCATCTTGCAGCTATGTGAAGGAGTGGGTCCAGCACTGGGAGGTGTGGTGGTAATGGGCATCTTTAAGAAGAAGTTTTTCTGTTCCATAGCAGGTAAATCATGGATACGCAGCCTTGCGTGTATCGTCTTCCCCACCCTGCTCTTTCTCATTTTCGACACGCATCATGGGCTAAGAACCTCCTTGGTGTTCTTAGGTTGCACGCTCTATGCTTTCCTTGAGGAAGTGGGTTGGCGTGGTTATCTAACGGGAGAGTTTGCAGCAATGCGCCCGATAAAACGTATCCTGACCATTACTGTCTTGTGGTTTTTCTGGCATTTGAACTTCTCTTTCAACATGAGTGGACTGATATTCTTCGCCATCTTACTGTTGGCTTCCTGGGGATTGGACCGGTTTGCACACGACACACGGTCTCTTCTGCTATGCGCTTGTGCCCATGGCATCTTCAATCTCTTCAAACATGGCAATGGAATCTTAGACAATTACCTGACGATTTCCTTGCTTGTGATATCCATTCTGTCGTGGTTCGTCATTTGGTATTGTCCCTTTAAGAAGAAGACTACTGTGCCTTAGCCGTCTTTTTTACGAATCACGAAGCAGGGAAATACCAAGAGCGGTACGCTCTATCGGGTCAGACTGAGTTTCAGACTGACACCGAAGTCGTGCGTTGTAGTAGGATAACTGCCCGATGACAACAGTGGAGAGTTGATCTGCAGGTCGTAATAGAGGCTTGCCGTAACCAACCTACTCAGTGTATAGTCGCCCATAAAGGAGAACTTAAAGGCGGTGTTACCACTTGATGCTGCCGACGACAGCGATGCGATGTCACGTGTCAGCGATGCCTGTTGACGATAACTCATATCGAGACGGAGGTTCAAATCACGGTTCACCCCACCATTCTTGTTCGTCGAGTTATTGTCATTCTGATTGTTATCATTCTGTTTTTTCTTGCTTTTAACCACCCTTCGTGTTCCCGTATTGAAGAGATTGAAGTTGTTTATCCTGTATCCTATGCCGATAACCCAGTCCTTTGACGTTGCTTCATTGAGCTGGATACTCGTCATTGAGAGTGAAAGGACACGTGTCTGGCGGTACTCCAGACGTGCCGTAAGGTCATTCTGCAACGTCACATCTACTCCGAGCAGCGGTGAGAAAGCCTCATTGATGCTCACTTGTGAGATGTTATACATTGAACTTGGCAACGGATTGCCCGTTGTAGCATCGGTGATGAAGCCCAAACCGTTCATGTATTCCTGCCAAGTACTGTAACTCTGGTAAGAGCCAATGGCAAAGATGCTGCGATAAGCATGGTTGATATTGATGCTCTTAAACAGTGTCTCGAAGAACGGCAGGCGTGACAATCCACTGTAACGGATGGTCCAGTTTGGCAGCAGACTGCGTAAAGTAGGGAACAACTTCAGTCCGTTACCACCCATACTGGTGTAGGCATTAAGGAAAGCAGGTATCATTACGTCCGCACTATACTTGTTTACGGCTCCGTTTGCAGGGTTATATGTCCCTCCACCATAGGCTGCTGGATAGGTAGAACCTTGATATCGAGCCTCAACAAGCCCACGATATTTCTCGAGCGAACCCACGAAACGGTCGAAGGTAGCACTGTGATACCCGTTATTAGCATCCCCCTGACTCTCGAAAGCCGTACCCAGAGAGAGCGTTGTCATGGTCAGCGTACCGCTTTGCGTGGTAGGATTGCCAGCATACATATACTGAATGCTGCGTGAGGTGGTCTCTGTCCGACTGGCAGTAAGGTCAATCTTGAAGTCTCTGAAAGGCTCTAACGTAACGCGCAACTGCAGATCTTCGGTCTTATTGGTCGTTGCTGGTGTAGCAACACTGTCATTAACAAGCAGCCAATTATTGTTACGAGCCTTGCCAATGTAGTCGTCATCAATGAGACCAAAGGCGAAATCGAGTCCCGGAGACATGGCTCCCGTTCCTCTTCTCTGCCCGAATGCCTTCCCGACAGTAGGCATGAAGCCCGGCAAAGCCATGGCATACTGGTTCCGATAAGAGACACTTGCATTACGAACCATCATCAAAGCACGTGCAACAAACTGTGCTGTCTTGTACCATCCCTTGTTTTCGAGTGGTTCCTTCGGCGTCACGGTGAGCTTCATACGTACGGCAGAGTCAGCCTTGTTATAGACTTTCACCTGGTTATCGCCCATCTTCTTCCACTTTATCTGTATACTCTTTCCTGTTGCATCCTTGGCAGATACCATGAGTCGTTTGGTGTGTTTACCGTGTGAGATGACAATGGCAGAGTCGGCATTGATGGTTATCTCCTGTTCAAAGCTCCGCTTATTCTTCGGCAGTTCCTTCTTCTTATTGTCCTGTTCCTCCTTCTTTTCCTTCTCTTTCTTCTTCTTTTCCTCTGGTGTCATTGGCTTCTTCGCTTGCAGACGAGGCTTTGTGCGGTTGAAACGTTCGTTGGTTTTCTTTAGGAAAGGAATGTGATTATAGAGTCTTTCGAAGTTGAATGACCCATTGATATTGAGCATACGGTTGCTCGTAATCGTATTTCCGAGTGACGTACCATCCTCCAGTTCTGTTCCACGTACCCACGTGTATGCCGCAGTATAGGTGGCATCAGCATTCACCCAGTCGAAGGCTGGAATGAGATTGAGTGGCAACTGATAAGAAAGGGTGAAGTTCTGTTGATAGTCAAGTGGCGTTCCGAAGTGCTTGATACTTGTCCAAACAGAGTCTTTCCACGCCTCATATCGGTCGGGATAGAGGTCCTTATTGACAGGTGTATACGGCTCTTCAATCTCCGCATGGGTAGCACTCTGGAAGTTCATGTGCAGGTTTCGTGTCAGATCCCACCGCAAAGAGAAGTCACGATTCCACAGGAATTGTGAGTTAAAGGTCAGAGGCAGCATGTTATTGACCGTTGCTTCCATGTCACGTTCCTGTAGTTCATAGTAGTTTCGGAGCATCTCCGTGTTGAAAGTGATGTTCTGTGGCAACCAGTTGAGCCCGAAGTTCTTGAGGATATCAAACCATCTTGACTTCCCTTTGATAACTTTTCGGAACGGTTCCCATGTCTTATACACTGGAGTCCACGTATAGTTGACAGCTCCACGCCAGGTGTCTTCGTTCTCATAGACCGTCGTCTCACCCGTAGTATGTGAGTGCGAATGACTGTAAGAGAAGGAGAAGTTGGCAGGATCGTACGGCATTGGATGGCTCGTCGTTTGTATTCCGACACGTACATTAGACAAAGAGAAGTTCGTTGTCAGGCGTTTTGTCACCGCAATGGACTCTATGGAGTCGCGTTCCTGTCGGTTGGCAGCACCTTCCAAGGCGTCTTTCAGCTCCATATCCGTGTCGAGTGGGTTATACTTAGGACGGCTTTCGCTCTTCGTAACACTATAATATAAAGGTGCAGAGACCTTCGCTTTGTCTGGGAAGAACTTACCTAACTCAAGGCTTGTGGTGACAGAGACGTCCGTTTTGGTCTCTTGTTGCCGCTCATTGACGCCTTGTTCAATACCACCAAAGCCATCCGTGCTGTGGCTGGCATTGATGTCTACGGTACCAAAGTCGGACAACTGGAGGTTCAACTGCCCACGTGCAGCCCATCCACCTTCGTTGTTGAACTCTAACAAACGCAATTCGTTCACCCATACCTCACCACTTTTCTGACTGCTTGCGAGGTTTCGAACACCGATGATCATCGTCTTCACCTCTCCCAACGTTGGGTTACCCATGATCGTAACACGGTTGGCTGGGTGCTCAGCGTCGTATATTGAGAACGGACGATTGTAACTTGCAGTACCTGCTCCACGTGCTTGGTTGCGTTGTTTCTTCACCGATGTGAGCAGCTGTAGGGGTATATCCATCATGTTTTCCTCTGGCCATACAGCCTTACAGCCCTCTGCTGTGTAGGTATCATACCATCCTGCAGGGGTTAGTTTCAGAGGTATCTCATACTCGTAGTAGTTGTTTTTATAGTCGGAACCCAACCGAACGAACACTGCCAGCTGGTTATCAGTAAGGTTAGTGGTGTTCTGTTCGAAGGCATTGGCATGTACAAACATCTGCAGACGTTTGTATTGGCGCAGGTCAAGGGTTGTGTTTTTATATACAGCCTTCGACTCTCCAGTACCGAGATTGCTCACCGACATAGACAAAGCCTGCTCGTTTTGCTGAACAAGCTGTGGCTGACTTGGGTCCTGTCCACGGTCTATGCCTGGAGGAAGGGTATAGTTTACAGGTACTTTATTGTTGTTTTCCTCAATGCTAACGGCGCTTACTGCCATCGTTCCAGAGGTAGATGCAGCGTTGGTAAGGTTCTGTGAATACTGTCTCCACTTACCACTTACGAGGTCAAACGTACCAAAACGCAGTACAACTGGCTTCTCAAAGTCGGTCAAGAACATACGCATGAAACGTATACTGGTGAAGTCGCTGATGTTACCCACACGCTTTTGGAACTCCTCCAATGGGATTCTGAACTGGTACCAGGTCACCGTTTCGGACCCACCTTTGCGTAGTGCGGCAGATGCTGTACGTTTATCCACGATGAAGTTCCTACCCACGACGAGGTCCTGTGGTCGGATACTGATATGATATTGATAGTATTTCTCATATTCATTCAGCGTATAATCCTGGTTGATATCCTCCACATCAGGTGTCGTTTTATAGGAAGTATCGTATCGTTCGTTGTTGTTATCGTTGTCAGGAGAGTTGCCTTGTGGGTTGTTGATACGCTTATAACGCTCCAAGATGGATGCCTTCTTTGCATCCCAATCTGACCCACGGAAGTAATGATAGTCATCATTTGAAGGGTCAGCCCATATAGAATCGAACACAGCTTGGTTCGTTCTGGCTCTTGCAGCAGTGAGAAAGTTCTGATAAGAAGCGAACTGTTGCTCCTCTTCATTCGTCAATCCGTCCAGACCTATGTCCTGTTTGGCTCTGCTTCCCTTTGATGTTGCGAAGGCATAGGTGATGGTTGACTGTGTAGGAATGCGTCCCCACTGCGTCGTTGTCCATGAAGAGCTACCGTCAACAGGCATTCCGCTCTCGTAAAACTTCTTCCCATCCTTAAGAATATCCTCTGAAACCTCACCTAAATCGATGTAGAAATCACCGCCATAGTGGCTTGCGTCGGGTTGAAGGTTTGAATAAATGAAGGGATCTAACATCCAAAACTCAATGTATTCGATGTTAGCTGCCTGGAAATCATTGGTATCGAGCTTGCGCATCATACCTCCCCAAGTACCTCTCGGGTCAGTAAGTCTACCGTTTGCATCGATGTTCGGGTTGAAATTATAGGGTCCTCTCTCCGTTGGATAGTACGCAAGATTGAGCACATTCAGCGTTGATATGGAGCCAGTATAGTTCAAATCACGGTTCGGGAAGAGCTCTCTGACAGGCACTTCACGCACATAATGGTTCGAGAGTTGCTCAAGGTCACTCTTGATATGTCCTGGTGTGAGTGAGCTACTACGGCGTGTGAACAACGGATCGATGTTATACCATGCCAGAAGACTGCGGTTAAAACCACTGCGAAGACTTGTCTTATCCGTTGATTCAGGGAAGTCTGACGGTACACTTGAGATGACCCACGACTTCGGTTGGCTCACGTCGATGGTGTTCTTTGTCCCCTCGAAGTCATCCAGATACGAAGCATTGTTCTGTGTTCCCTTGCTTTGTCCGGCAATAAGTTGGGCAAATTCTGCCGAGAACGTTATGTAAGAAGGCTGTGTAACATGCAAGAATGGAATCTTATTCAGCATATTCGTCAGCCATTGGCTTTCCTTTTTCCAGTTGATATTCAGTCCCCAGATGGTGTTATTGAGTGGTTCTGCACCCATATTCACCTTCGTTGTCAGTGGTTGTTCAGACAGATGCATGAACGTACCACCAATCTGGAAGTCCTTGGAGAAGTCATATTCCCAGTTCAAACCAAGCATTGTCTTGCGCTCTTGTTGGTAACTGCTCTGGCTTTCCAGCGACACGTTGACAGCTGTTCCAGCATCAATGATACTCTGATTCAGTATCGTTACCTCTCCAGCACTGTAGTCAACGCTGTAATCAGAACCCTCTGTCAGGGTGACACCACCGGCTGTTACGACCACCGAACCTTGTGGAACGTTGTATGCACCGAGTGAGATGATGTTGGCAGCCGTACCCCGATACTGTCCAACAAGCATGTATTTATCTTTCTCTGCAATCTGTTTTGCAATGGTTTTTGTGGAGTCGTAGAGCTCGGAGAAGACGTATTTATTGGCGATATTAGCTGCTACACCTTTCGCAAGGAGTGCCTTTCGGAGTCCTTCACCAAAGGGTTCAGCCATCGGGAAGAACACTCTTCCGTTGTCAACGGTGTACCCTTCCACGTAATCAAAGTATCCATTGGCATGCGGATTATTGTTATTATCCAGGCGGTCAGCGCCAAGAAGGCGAATGATAGGCTGACTTTTCACTTGTGGTTCGGGGATATAAGAGAGATAAACACCTGTGGTATCACTCTGATACTTGACGTCTAAGCGGAATTTATCACGTTCAATGTTCGTCGAAAGGTAGTAGACGTTCTTCATCATCAGGTCCCAGTTTCCCTGTTTCGGGTTGTTACTGGTGTTCTTCAGTGACTTTACGAAGAGTGCTTCATTGATATCTGTACGGTCACTGGCGAACTCTCCCACCTGATAAGTTACTCCTCCATAGGTGTATTCATAGGCTACTGCCAGCACTTGGTCGGTCTGTAGCCCACTACGAAGTGAGATATAACCCAGCGCACTATTGACAGTATACTCCGAACTGCTGAGCAATCGGGCATTGGCAAGCTTCTCATAGTCGTTTCCACCCACCAGTCCTGCACCGTCAAGGATGCTCGTCACCTGGTCAATGTTACGTGCTGCGGGATAGCCCTGTGCGATGGTGGCATACTCGGTGTTGGCATTGTTGGCAGGAACAGGGCCTGTTCCGGCACCCCAAAGGTCGGTACGACTGACCTTTGTGTTCTCACCTAAGTCGGTCAAAGCAACGATATTACGGGTGTTACTGGTCGTTCCTGTCTTGTTAGTAACCCATATCTCCACACGGTTGATGGTTATTCCCGTGGTAAGGTTGGGCAAAGTCTTCATCGCAGCATCGTAGTTGGTACGGAAATACTGCGAGAGGAAGAAGTGACGGTTGTCCTCATACTCCGTAGCATCAATCTCAAAAGGAGTGAGTTGCTTACCTCCTCGTGAGCTAACGCTTTTGTTTGAGCTCTTCTTCTGCGACAGAACGGTCTGCAGTTTCAGCTTTCCAAACTGCATATCAGTACGGATACCAAAGAGGGATGTGGCTCCCTGAACAAGCGAGTTATTGGATGGGAAGGACACGTTACCACCTTCAACGAGTTTGATGATCTCGTCTTCTTTCCCTTCATACTTCAACTTGAAGTTCTGAGTATCAAAGTCAAACGTAGCGTCAGTGTTGTAGTTGAGGTTCATATTCACCTTATCTCCCACCTTACCATTGACGTTTAAGTTGATCTTTTCATCGAAGTCCATTGCCGTAGTACGGCGGTTTCGGATTGGTAATGAGGGATTATCGATGTTCTTTATGTTTCCTCCAAACTTCAGTTCTGCCGTTCCCTGTGTCTTGATACGTACACCACCGGGACCGAAAATCTTCTCTGCCGGACCCAAAGAGAAGTGCATATCGGTGAAATCAAACTTCTCTTTGCCTTTCTTTTGGAGTATTTCCTGGTTCTTAGAGCGGTAATAATCGGAGAAACTTCGCTTCTCACTCCACTTCCGATACTCCTCTGGTGTCATCATGATAGGGGCTGTCACGTAAGTGTTCCCAATCTTATTGCCAATGATGTATCGGTCGAGTGTATCGTTATATTCCACGGTCTGCCGCATGTTCTCCGGACGACTGAGGTCGGTGGAGTTCTCTTTCAGATCGTCATAGGTGACGGGTGAGGTGCGTTGCACCTTCCATCGCGGGTGTAAAAGGGAGTCTGGGATCTTCTCATCATCAATCTCCACGTCAATTTTCTTCGCCTTTTTCACCGTGTCTGGTGGGGCAATGGTGGTCAGAATCTTCTCTATTGAAGCGACACCAAAGGCTCCACGTCCCCAGCTCAACAGACAAACGCTGCCAAGGAGGACGACAAGAAGGAGGAATATGTTATGGTATCTTTTCAAAAGCGATTGCGAATCACACTTTACTTAATCATCTTCAGAGCCATCTTTACAACCTGTTCAACAGGAAGATCGGGCTGTTCAGTCAGAATACTGACCACAACCTTTGCCGAAGGAGCAGGAGAAAAGCCCAACATTGTCAATGCACTGACGGCTTCATCCTTGATTCCTGCATCAACAGCAGGCGTCCCCGGCTGACTACTTACATGTAGTTCGTCGGCTATTCCGCTCTGCATGATCTTGTCTTTGAGGTCGACAATGATGCGCTGTGCCGTACGAAGTCCGATGCCTTTCACTGTTTTCAGCATCTTTTCGTCACCGTTTGCAATGACATTGCACAGTTCGGCAGGCGTCAATGATGAGAGAATCATACGTGCTGTGTTTGCTCCTACACCCGAAACGGTAATCAACAACTGATAAAGTGAGCGTTCCTGCTTCGTTGCAAAGCCGTAAAGCGTGTAGCTATCGTCACGTCCTCCCGTCATAATTGCCTCATGCACAAAGAGTTTCACAGCCGTTTTACCTTGTATAGCACTATAAGTATTAAGTGAAATGCTCAACGCATAACCCACGCCATGTGCTTCAACAACAGCCAAAGCAGGTGTAAGTTCGGTGAGTTCACCCTTGATGTATTCTATCATAATTCAAAATTCTTCACCTTGAAAAGCCCAAGGTGTGGTTGTATATACGGCATTTAAAACGTATATAAATAGTTTTTTATTGTAGGTTAATCACAAAAACTTCAGTTCCATTCAGTCTTTTTAAGGTCTGAATTCATGCTTTAACTGAAATAATGGTATTGCCTTTTGAAGAAATTCTCAATGTCTGTGACTAATGTTGGGTGCTCGTTGAAGTATCACTTCATCATCAAAAGGGAGGTATCCTACTTACAAAATATAGTCATATACGGGTATTCTTCTCCTCAGAAGTTCCTCCTTAGAGACGTCTGACAGTACAAAGTCATTCTTGCTCTTTTGGCTATCTCCCTGCTGTTTTTGTCTAAGATCTACCATATCCGTATATGTTTATATCTATTTTTACGGTGCAAAGATAGGTAAAACTTAGTCTGTAAACAAGTAATATGCAGCTTACTTTATGGTTTTTAATTGTTTCTTATGCCGTTTTCGTTGCCCCAAAGTGAATCCACGGACAACTTTGTCGCATCCTTTCAACCATGCTTTCTCTCTAAAAAAGCCCACCTTAACGCGTCTTAAAGGGAGAGAAGACTAAACGGAAAGGAATTCATTATCCGCCATAACACGCTCTACACAGAGGTAAGATGTGCAGATGAAGCAAAAAGAAGGGCAACACAGTGTCTGTTCAGGACAATAAAATCATAGGGAACGGATGTGTTTTTCTGATTTAAACGATAGGGGAAAAATTACTCTTTTTCCCCTATCTTAGTTTAAAATTAGTTTGCTGTCACTTTTAACATTTCATGTAATCGCCTCGTGTATAATGGGTTATACGACTACAAAAGATGACAGGAATGACAGCAAATGTGATTCTTCTCACTGGCTTCATTTTAATCCCTTACCCATCAACGCACCTACCTTCATCATAAAAAAGACACATTAACGGCAATGCGGTTGTGACCACAGAGCCATCAGAAGGGTAAAGAACCATCCAGGAGAGGTGCTGCAACCGTTGTCTGCTCATGCTCCAACAGGCGGAGATCAGCTATATGGTGAGCCAGATCATCACGTCTACTCAACAGTTCAAGTTCCTCTCTCCTACCCCGTGACATCCTGCAAAACTCCTCTTCCTGCTCTATTCCGGCAAAACGACGACCACAAAGATTGGCTGCAATACCCGTAGTACTGGAGCCACTAAAGGGGTCGAGAACCCAGTCACCGGGGTCAGTGGAAGCAAGAATGATACGGGTCAGCACACTCAAAGGCTTCTGTGTAGGGTGTTTTCCTTGCGACTTTTCCCATCGTCCGATAGCGGGTAACCGCCACACATCCGTCATTTGCTTGTCGCCATTGAGATGTTTCATCAGTCGGTAATTGAACTTATGCGGCACACGTGGCAGCTTCCGAGCCCAGATAATAAACTCTGTTGAATAGGTAAAGAACCTACAAGAGATGTTACACGGTGGGTTTGTCTTCTGCCAAGTGATGACATTCAGAATCTTATAGCCCAGTTCCGTCAGGCAGTTAGCCACGGAGAAGATGTTATGATACGTCCCACTGATCCATATCGTACCATTGTCTTTCAGCTTATCACGGCACAGTCTGAGCCACTCACGGTTGAAAGTCATCAGCTCTTCGGGGCTCTTTCCCTTGTCCCATGACCCTTTATCCACACACACTACATGCCCACTCTGCAACGAAATACCGCCATTGGAGAGGAAGTAAGGAGGGTCAGCAAAGATCATATCAAACTTAAAATCAAACTCACGAAGCAGCTTGAAACAATCGCCATGGGCAAGGAGAAAGTCGGAATTCGGTGATGAATAGTAAGAACAAATAGCCATAAAGGGTGATGGGCTTCTATTTATAAAACTATTTTATATTAAATTCTGCTTTTAACCCTGACATAAAGGTTGGAGTTATTAATAGTCTACTAATTTTCATCTCTGAATCTTTTTTAGTTTCTAAATACTTCTCAAACTCATCAATCAACTCTTTATAATCTGTTCTACCTAAGTTTACAGAAAGATATAATATAAAGAATAACTTCAAATTCATAATGCGTCCACGGGTTTCATATTCTTTTTTAATATTAAAGAAAGCCTGTATATATTTTATTGTTTGGTTAGATAACAAATCATTCGTACAAAAAAGAGCATCGTATTCCTTTGTGAATATATCTTTTTTCTTATTAGAAACTTGCCCAGGAAAGCCTTTTATTGCATAAAGGATCTGCCCCATTTGTTCTATATTCACTGTACACTTATAATCTTTATTATCCTCTCCTGTATCGCCATTCTTCCGAATATACAAAATATTATGGGAAGAAAGGAAACTTTGAAGTTGGACTTGCTCTGTACGCATAGACTTTAAGTCCATTCGAGAGATTTCATTTTGACTATTGGTATACTCACTAATTTTACTTTTCAAATCATCTTCTGCAACTTTCATTACACGAACTAAAACACTTGCTTGAGACAATTTTTTTATGTTTTCACGATTGATTCGATTAAATTTGTGAATTGTACGCAGAGTTTGCCCCCCATTCAAGACTTGGAAATCTCTTATTTGTAATCGTACTTTCTTGTTTGAATTAACTTTTTGAGAATTTATATCTTTTGCAACAATTGTTAAACCGTTGTTATAAAAGAAAAACTTCTCTGGTTCTTCTCCTAATGAACGCAAGATATTCTCATTATATTTTGAACGCAATATATATCCTCGCACATTTTCATATAACACATCTTTCTCGACATCAACAGAAGATAATCTAGAGTCATCTTCTAAATTCGTATCTTCTCGTAAAGTGGAATTATCGGATGTTATACGAATGAGGTCCGTTAAACATATACATAAAATATAAGATATATCAGAAGATAAACAATCTTCACTGTAGGATATTACTGATTCTGACGGTAAAAGTAAATCTGCATTTATTGCTTTTGGATGCATAGACATAAAATCTACGATTTCGTTTAAGCCTATAGGACAGACTGTAATACCATGAACTTCTTCTAAATCCTTTATAGTTTCTGATTCTCTGCCTATACTTATATTCTCATTACTAACGACATAAAAAAAAGTTTTCCATACCTCTGAACTATCATTACATTCTATAATTCTTTTCGCAGCTTTACCTATTTTGCCTTTAAACGACTTTCTACCTTTATCTACAGCATTGAAAAATTTTTCAGACTGTAGTATTTCATTAATAGATTGTTTCTGGTCTAATTTGAACTTTTCTCTAAATTTAAAATTAAAAACAGAGATTATTCGTTCATCTTCATTTACATATACTGCATCAATTCCCTCATCAGAACTATTATCATTCAGAAGTTTTGAATTAAATTCCTGGTCACATATCAACGAGGTTAACTCATCATAATCGTTAATACCAAGAACATACTGGAGGATTAGGTAGTAGAAACCAAATCTTTTCTTTGTTTGTTCGTCCAGATTATTAATAATCTCCTCATCAAATTCAAGAATAGAAGAAGCTAATTGAAAGATCCTAAAGCATTTTTGATCCAGGATTTTGAAATCATTTCTTGTTGCCATAGTTATATTAGGTTTATAAAATTAGTTATATCAGTCAAATTATAAATGTTAGGTATTATACTATATGCCTCCTGTAGTTTGTTCTTTGCGGACTTCCAACCTACACCATCGGTTATCCAAACGAACTCAAAGCCAGGCACACTATTAATCTTTGGTGCAATATCTGAATAAGAACGAGCCACTTCATTCAGTTTAGAACCACCTGTACTATAGAAGTTTACCTCTATTAAATACACCTTTTCACTCGTCTTAATAACGAAATCAAAACGTTTCTTATCCTCACCAAGAACTTTCGTTATGGTTGGCCATTCACTTGAATAGACCTCTCTACGGAACGTAATGCCATGATCAGTAAAGATGTTAGCAACTAAGTTGCCCATGATATCTCCGCTTCTGTTCTTGCGAGCATTAGTATCCAGACCTGTTTCTATACCGAAAACATAATCAACAAGGTCTTTAATCTTGCCCTCACATAATACTTTTGCAAGACCAGTTTCCTCCAAATACTCCATAACCCCATCTATACTTTCAAAGTACCGATCGAGAAAAACACAGTCGCCATCAGAACTAAGCACGACCTTTTTGCCGCCACTTCTTACTGCTATCAGTAGGTCCATGATTTTAAAGGCTGTTTTATCTCTCTGCCAAATCGTCTCAACACTTTGACGAAGGTTTGTAGATCCAATAAGACTGTTAAGCATACAGAGACTTAACTTAATGTCATTCACGTTGTTTTCAATCTTTTTAAAGTCGCAAAAGAAATCTAAGGTTTGGTTTGTCTCCCGTAGTTGAGACATGAATCGTTCAAAGTTTTTTTCCATATTCTAATTGGTTTTCAGCTATTAAAGTTGATTGATTATTAAATGAATATTGTTCTACACATGGGTAATTGTGTACAAGTATCTCTGTCAATTTTCCTCTTTTATTAGGGTTAGCATTGATACTACGAGATGCCCATACGCGTTCTATCTGATAATCTTTATAAAGGATATCAAAGAAATTGTCACTCTCCGTCTTGCCTTTACAGTCAGAGTTACTTAGCATAAAAGAGTATCCCGCATTATTAATTCTGTCACAATACTCCTTCAACCTTATCTGTGCATCATCATTAAAGGACTCTTTCGTGTAGTCATTGAAGCTTGACGTATCACTTAAAGGGCGATAAGGAGGGTCAAAATAAAACAAAGTATTACCCTTTGCATAGTTAAATGTCTCCTCAAAATCACCATTCAGTATTTCTACACGTTGTAAAAGCTCACTATCTTTCCTAATAGTTTGTGGGTCACATATCTTTGGATTCTTGTATTTCCCAAAAGGAACATTGAACAATCCAGACTTGTTAACCCGATATAAACCATTAAAACACGTTCTATTTAAGAAGATAAACTTTGTCGTGTTATCTACAGGTGCAAGGTTCTTTTGGTTATATTGCTCACGCACAGACATGAAAAAAGATTTGCGTTCCTCCTCTTCTTTTATAGAAAGATAGTACTCTTCTATATTCTTCAATGATAAAATGAGTTCTTCTGCATTATCACGAATCGTTTGATAGCATGTTGTAAGATCCGTATTTATATCGTTTATCACAGCATGTTTGATGTTCGGGAAATGCTGAAGCATATAAAAAAGCATGGCTCCACCACCTACAAATGGCTCTATATAAGTGGTATCTTTCCAACAACAGAAGTCCTTTGGAAGCAGGTTTGTCAACTGTTCTATCAGCTGTCCCTTACCTCCTACCCACTTAATGAATGGCTTTGCATTATCTGTTTTTTTCATACTATCTTCTACTTCTTTATACAAAGGTCATCAAAAGGTGAGATAACGCCAAAGAATGGATCATTGTTTAAGTTTTATGATCATAAAAGATCACATTTACAAAACAAACTTTAAAACGGTGGGGCATATCGTTTGAGGTGCTTCTTATGGGTGGTACGGTTATGTATTCATGCTCACGAAAGCGAGAAAAGGGTGAGGGGAATGGGGCTGAGGACAACAGGGGGAGGACAGGGGGAGGATGGAATAAACAGGAAGGAAGGATGGAATAAACAGGATGTGAGGGTGAGGCGAGAAATAGGAAATAACCTTACAAAAAACAAAGGGGTATTGATGGTAAAACGAAGGATAATGGTGAAAAACGGGGTTTGTAACCTCCGCAATATCAAGAGGTTACAAAGAGGCTCGTAAAAGGTGCCCTTTTGCGTTGTAAAAGACGCCCTTTTACACGTCAAAAGATGCCCTTTTACATTGCAAAAGGGCATCTTTTAGAATGCAAAAGGGCGTAGATTGAAAAGTAGAAGGGAAATAAATTGACAAAGAAGGGGGAAATACGAAAGAACAAAGGGGAAAAGCGTAAAACTATAAAAAGGGTGAATTGAAGAGGAAAGGATAAGAAAGGGAGAGAGTAAAAGGTGCATTTAAAAAGGGAAAAGGGATAAAAAAGAAAGAGAGAAAAGGGGTATTTGAAAAAGAAAAGGATAAGAAAAGGAAATGGGAAAAAGGGACTTTTGAAAGGGAAAAGGATAAAAAGGGAAACAAAAAAAGCCAGACTTGCAGGTGCAGTCTGGCTTTTTACGGTTATTGAAACACTGTAGGTGCCTTCGCCAATGGCGTTATGTGCGATGGCAGGAAGGCACTACAGGACTGATGATTATTGCAGATCCTTTGCGGTGAGAGGCTGTGAGAGGTCATCAATCTGTATGCCGCTCATCGGACATTCGATGCCCTTAGCAGCGTCTTTTATCTTGCCGTTCTCCATCTTCTCCGAACCATTCATCTTGAAATAGAGCTCCAGTCCATCCGACTTAGGGTCAACGCCCAGCATATTCTGCTTGATCTGGTTCTCCGTACGAGCCACACTCCACACGCGAACCTCGCTCATGTGACCATAGAAAGGACGTTCGCCCCATGGGAAACCAGCCAGCTTACCGATGTTGAAACCGATGTCGGAGTTCGGGTCAAAGCCTGGAATGTTCCATGCAGACTCAGCCCATTTCACGCCATTGAGGTACATCACCGTCTTACCCGTAGCCTGATCAAAGGTCAGAGCCACGTGATACCACCTGTTGGTCTGCAGCTTATCGGGTGCTTCATAGTGTTGTCTGCCCGCAGCTTGCAGTATTCCAGATGGTATACCACCGCCAGTATCACCGACACGGAGTATCATTACGCCTTCAGTTCCCATGATGGTGTTGTTGCTACCCCACCATATTGAGTTGATCAGAGCCTCATAAGTGAACGACTTGAAGTGTGTTCCGGTAGGGAACTTCACGGAGATGTAACTTGAATAGAAGTTCGCTGCCTTGCCAATCTTGATGGGTTTGGCAAGGACAACATACATCACATTCTCGCCACTGATGGCAGTCACTGACCCGGAATGCAACTGAATGGGCAGCATATAGGTCTTACCCTCCTGCAACTGGTCGAGGTTATTGAGTGTCAGTGACACCTTCTCAGCATACACCTGACCAGCCTCAATGGTTGAAGCAGCCTTGCTGAAGGCAGCATTCTCCGGCTTGAAAGGAACGTAATTCGTACCGTACCGACTGTTATATGCCGCTACCAAAGCCGTATCCGCCAGGGTATAGGACACCTCAACAGCAGCGTTCTGCTTGTTGGAGAGGCGTGATGTGATGTCAACCTCCGCTGAAGTGCCCGTGTCAGGCATGGAAACGCTCTGCAGATTGTTATCAAAATAAACCTTCTGCTTCAGCAAATCGCTCTCACTGTCTTGGCAACTCACCACACAGCATGCGGCGATTGCCACTGCAATATGTTTTAAAATATGCTTTTTCATCTTCATATTCTGTTTTTAAATTATGTAGGATTAAGGGTTCTGAGGTTGTGTTGTCTGCCCCATTCTCTCCTTAAACACCTTCTGATTAATCTGTATAGCCTGTCGCATCCACTTATAGTTAGGTGTGTTGTCATAGTCGTTATCGAAACGATATGCACCTACTCCACCCTTATAACCCGTTGATGGCATGCTCGCAGCCTGCCTTAACAGTACGCCACCAGTCTTGAATGAAGCTTCAAAGTTATCGGTTGTGATGATGCTTTTCGGGTCTATTCCGAAGTTATCAAAGTTCGTTATACGCCCGTATGACTGGTCAATCCAATAGTCAACATAGCCATCCAACGCCTCAGTAAGTGCCCAGAAATGACCGTCGATACAGATCAGACGGTGTCCCTTATGCTCTGGATCGCTCTTCGGACCGATGTATTTATTCATCTCTTTGACCAAGTAAACGAGCTGCTCATTGGTGCTTAACGTACCGTCCATATCGAACACACCACTGCCAATCTCCCAGTCAATGTCATATCCATCCCAGTCATTGGCAACGAGAGAGTCGCACAATGCCTTTGCAAAACGAGCCAAAGCCTCCTTGTGATTATCGGAACCAATGACGCCATCGAAGCCCCAGAACTTCCAACGAGCCTGTTTCTTAGCCTCTTCAACACGTGCTTTATCAGTTGCCCAGCCTTCTTCTTCAGCCTGTTTCTCCACCTTTGTATACACTGAATCAGGTGTTCTGCCTTTGCCGATGTAGGACAAGAGCGTCACTTCCAACAGCTTTGTACCCTTCACTTTCTGCACAAACTCCTTGTCAGCCTTCTGCTCTGGTGTGATAGTAAAGCGGTTTGGCGCCCCACTCCACATGGAAACGATATCCATACTGTCGGGCATTGAGGTGAGATATCCTCTTCTGTACGTGCCAGCTGGTGACCAGTTGGAATACCAACCGAAGGCTACCGGACGCCCATAGTTGACAGCCTGCTGCTTATAAGCACGCAGTTCAGCATAATACTTCTCACTCTCGGCATTGTTCATTGTGTTATATCCACCGATATGGTCATACGGTTTGTTCTCAATGTCAGCCGTATTGCTACATCCACAGACGATGAATCCCGTCATCAGAAGCAGCAACAAACTAATATATTTAAAGCCTTTCATTTCTTTTTCCTTTATAGATTAATGATTCTTATTGTCCCACCACAGACGTGTTCCAGCCTTATCCTGACCGCCACGTAGCATCTGTCGTGCACTCTCAAGGTTGGCAATGTCCTCCGCAGAGGTTGATCTGTTTGTCGGATAACGCATCCTTCGGATACCAATCTCACTGTCAACCTCACCGTTACTGTAGTTGGTTATTGCGCTATGGAGCTTAGGATAGCCCGTACGACGATACTCTGTCCATGCCTCTTGACCGTTAGGGAAGAGGGCGATCCACTTCTGTATCATGATCTTCTCAAGCTTTTCCTCATCCGTTCCAGTCCATTCTGTCGTCGCTTGGGTCACTGCTGGGACGCTAACGTTGACACTTGGATTGGCAACTGACATGTTATAAGCAGCTGGTTGCAGCCCTGATTGCAGGTAAGCGGTGACCTCTGAGGTTGGGATACCATTCTCTTCGAATGACATTTCTATACCTTTCTTATATAGATCTTCGGCAGATTGCCCAACAGGGAAGCCATGTAAGGCTGCTTCGGACAGGAGGAAGTAAACCTCAGAAGCACGCATCCAGTAGGTTGGGGTCGTATTTGAGATGGCAGGACGTGATGTATTCTTGAACGTTTCGTTCGAATTGACATCATGACCAGTAGGTATTGCCATGTATTTGCCCATCGTTCCAACTGTCATAGCTTGTGAAAGCGAACTCGTATGGAAGTATTTTGCCAGTCGAGGGTCCTGATATCCGCCCAGATAAGCCAACATTGAAGAGCCCATACGGCACTCATTGTATTGATTAATGAGGTCGTCAAAGTTGTTTTTGAATACCAATCCGGCTCCTTTCTCCATCTTTGCCTCATCCTCTTTGGCCTTCATCACACCGTAAGGATGGTTGATTGCCTGCATAGCATACTGACGTGAGAGCGCTGCATCAGCATAGTAGACACGCATAGCAAGGCGCAACATCAATGAATTAGCATAGACAACCCACTTCCTGACATCGCCTCCGTAAACGGCATCTGCCTTTGGTAAGAGGGAAGTAGTACCATTATCGGCATATCTTGTCAGTACATCTACGGCATCAGAAAGCTCCTTGAACATCGCTTTATACACCTCTTCCTGACTGTCATAAGGCACTGTTATGAGTCCTTTTCCTGCCTCTTTATAAGGAATAGGGCCAAACATATCCGTTGCTTTGTGCCAAGCTGATATCTTAAGTATCTGTGCCAAGGCAAAAGCTTCAGGGAATTTCGTCTCCGTTTTACCCTTTAAATCCTGCCAGAGAGGCACAACTGTTGAGTAAGCTTCGGTATATGACGATGCCACCCACCCATCTTTGAGGAAGTAATTGAGGTTATTCGGACCACCCCAGTTGTTGTTTTGCCCGAAATAACCACTCCAACAGTCAGCTGCAAGGTTGTAAGCAGTCTGGTATCTGTTCACTACTGACGTGCCATCTGCCTGTGTTCCGACGGGGAACACACACTTTTCCATTGCCGTTATAGGCCCACCAATGGTGATTCCGTCCATCATTCCTTCCTCAGGAAGCAGCTCGAATTCGTTCGTATTGACCTTTTCGAAGTCGCAAGCAGTGAGGGAAGAGAGTGCCAGGACAGCTATTATATATTTAGATAGCTTGTGTTTATATGCTTTTGTTGTCATCATTCTATTAGAATTTGAATTTAATATTGAAACCATAACTCCTCAAACTGGGCTGCATGAAATAGTCATTGCCTTGTCCATAGGTACCTGTTGACGCCGTAAGCTCTGGGTCGAAAGGTGCCTTACAGTATATCATCCATGGGTTAGTAGCCACGAATGAGAGGGTCAAGTCCTTGACAATGTTATTGAACCAACGTGAGTTGAACTTATAACTCAGCGTGAATTCCTGTATACGAATGTTCGTTGCGCTATATGTATAATAGCCTGCGAGGTCGTTTTCTCCTGTTGCCACGAGTGTATAATACTTCTTTGCATCATACAATCCTTGGTTAGGTAACATCACACCCCCTGCATCTCGTGCATCAGCTGACGCCTTTGAGACACCGAAACGATCGAGCAATGCCTGTGTTGATGAGGTGACAACGCCACCGAAACGAGCATTAACAAGGAAGCTAAGTCCGAAGTTCTTATACGTGAAAGTATTGTTCCAACCCATCGTAAAGTCTGGTGTTGTCTTACCAAGGTAGATAGGTTCAACGGTCTCGAGGCTCATTCCGCCAGACGGACTGACGTTAACGAAGCCCTGATTGTCCTTTGCGAGCACCTTACGAGCATAGATATCATTGATCGTTCCACCCACTTTCAGCAACACCCGACCATTGTCTTTCGACACTTCAGGGATGTTTATGGGCTTAGGACTCAATGGATGATGATAGTCTTTCACCATTTCTTTGATTTCATTGACGTTCTTTGAGTAAACCAATGATGAGTTCCACTGCACTCCACCGAAGTTTTCTGTATATCCAAGTGACATCTCTATGCCTCGGTTCTCCACGTTACCAGCCTGCAGATAGACGGCTTTATAACCTGAACTCTCAGGCAATTCGCCAATGAAAGTCTGATTAAAGGTGTTTGATTTATACCATGTGAAGTCGAAAGAGAGCTTCTTCCAGAAGCGTGCTGTCAGTCCGAATTCATACGATTTCGTACGTTCTGCCTTGTAATCAGTGAAAGGATAGATGTCAGTAGACTTCAAACTACCGCCCACGATAGGTGTGGTGATGGTGCCAGGGGTCATACCTGAGCGTGAAACTGGCGAACCAACCTCAGTGTAAGAACCACGAACCTTCAGGTAAGAGATGAAGGATGGCAGCTTTGTCATCTCTGAAACGATGGCTGACATACCTATTGAAGGATAGAAGAAGGATTCCTCTGACGAGTTGACAAGGCGTGAGTTCCAGTCGTTTCTACCTGTCAACGTGAGGTAAAGCATGCTCTTATAGCCGATTTCAGCACTTGCGAAAGCAGCAACATTGCGTACCTTAGAGCCTCCACCGTCCTCACGTATCTTGCCATCGGTCGGTGCGATGTTGTTCAGAGAGAACTTATTAGGCACCAAGATGAGGTTACCACCGTAGCCACGGGTGAGGGATGCGTAGTCAGAATAGCTGTAACCAACGTTGGCAGCAAGGCTGATCTGACCGAAATGCTTGTTGATATTGGCTATAGCATCAATGTAAGTCTGATGCTCTTTATAGTCATAATAGTCGTAAGCACCGTTCGATTTGGCGAAATAATCAAATGATGAAGCATATATCTTACGCTCACTTGTCATGAAAGTCTTGTCCAAACGGATACGACCTGCCACACTTAACCAGTCGAAGATGTTATAAGTCAGACCGGCATTGAACATGAAACGGTCCTTATCATCAGGTGCAAGGTTGCGATAAGCGGTCCAGTATGGGTTCTGATTGGCGAACCTGCTGTCCATGATAGGCCAATACTGGGTTGGGAAATTGCGCACGTTGTCATAGCGTTCGAAGGTCTTGATGGCATCAAACGACTCTCCACGTGGGAAGAGATAGGCTGCAACGATAGGATTCCAGTACTCTCCCTGCGACACCATGTTATTGTCTTTCTGCTTGATATAGGATGCTCCGAGGTCGAGTTGTACCCTGTTCTTGAACATACGTGAGGTGTTACGGATGGTGAAATTGTAACGGTCATACGTGTTGTTCGGTACGATACCACGTGAATTGGTGGCTGCAACGGAAGCGAAAGTCTGGTTAAACTCGTTACCAGTATTGACTGTCAGGGCATTGATAAAGTTCGTTCCCGTGCGGAAGAAGTCCTTCTTTGGATCGTAAGAGCTTGGTGTTGCGAGCTTCTCACCCCAACTTTCATAGGAACCAAGCTTGTTTCCATACTTGTTTTGGAACTCTGGCATGAGCAAAGGGGAACTGAAATCGGCTGCACTTGAGAACGAAATCTCTACCCGACCTTCCTTTCCTTTCTTCGTTGTGATGAGGATTGCACCGTTAGCAGCGTTGCTTCCGTAGAGTGCAGCGGCTGAAGGTCCGGCAAGAACATTGATGCTCTCGATGTCTTCTGGGTTGAGATCGGCTATGCCTTCACTGCTAACGCGACCCTCACCCATGATGCCACTGTCCGTACCACCACTGAAATTGAAAATTGGAATACCGTCGATGACATAGAGAACATTGTTGTCTCCCTCGATGGACTTGGCTCCACGCATAATGACACGGGTTGCTCCTCCCACACCACTGGCGCTCTTCGAGATGTTAACACCAGCCACCTTACCGTTCAGGGAGTTGACGAAGTTGGCATCTTTGTTGCGTGTCAGCTCGTCAGCACCCACCTTCTGAACGTTGTAACTCAATGCTTTCTCAGCACGTTTGATACCCAAAGCGGTGACAACTACCTCATTCATCGTGTTGGAAGTCTCCTTCATCGTGATGGCAAGGCTTGTCTTATCGCCCACGGAAACAGTCTGCGAGGTGTATCCAACATAGGAGATGACGAGCTTTGCAGCCGACGAAACGTTGATGGTGAAGTTACCATCAATGTCGGTTACGGCACCATCCTTGGTTCCTTCCACCATGACCGTTGCGCCAATCAGGGGGTCTCCTGATGCGTCAACGACACGTCCTGTCACCTTATGCTTACCGTCTTGCTGCACAATCTGGCGCGTTGCGGCATCGGGTAAGCCTCCAGCGTTACCTACTGCATGGGCATTTGTCGGCGTCAAAGCCACAGACATGGCAAAGGCTACCGAGAAATACAGATGCTTCTGCTTTCTTTCGTAAAAATTTCTCATTAGGTTTAGGTTTTTAATTATTATATTTTAGGTTCCTAAGTTCTTGGTTATCAGGCGTAAATTACTGTGCCTAAATGGCTAAAAGAGGTGTTAGTTAGACACCATCGTTTGCAAATATAACACTTTATAAGGTTTTATCACTTACTTTATACTACTATTTAACGTTTATAAACACATTCTTTCTCCTCGCACATGATAATCTTCTACAATAGAATCGCATGTCGGTTGAATAAAAAAGGGGAGGAGAATGGGGGCCTCCCCAAGCCCCTCCAGAGGAGGGGATGTGCCTGGCGGGATGCGAAAAGCTGCGTGTTGGGAATATAACAGAATGAAGAATAAAACCGCAAAAACCAACGTTTGGAACTCGAAATTAAACGTTCGGAACTCAAAATAACACCTTATAATATATAACCGCTCTACACCTAAGCTTATGAACTTGTATTTTATAGCATGCAATTCGCCTACATGCCTACTTGCAAATAAGTTTTTATAGCATGCAATCCATCTGCTTGTTAACTCGTCAACCTGTATTTATAGCATGCAATCCATCTGCTTATTAACTTGTCAACCTATATTTATAGCATGCAATTCGTCTGCTTGTTAACACGTCAACAGGCAGTCTATGGCATGTAATTCTCCTACTTGCCAACTTGCAAACAAGTGTTTATAGCATGCAATCCATCTACTTGTTAACTTGCAAACAAGTATTTTATAGCAAACAACTTGTTTACTTTTTAATCTAAAAGCCAGGTCACTAAAATCCTTAAACAGTGTGTTATGTCTCCTCAAATACAACGGGGTATCCCGCTAATTAGCCCCCCTCTCCCTTCGGAGAGGGGACGGGGGAGAGGCTGTATGAGCATGTATTATTTACCAACTGTGAATAGTCTTTACATTCGTTGGGCAAGTTTACGCATGAACAAGTTGATAACCCAACAGGTTCATTGTACCATTCCGCACATCCAACGACATCCCTTTACTTCACCGTCACTCTCCTTTCGCGGATGAGTTTCAGCTGTCGGAGGAGGTCATTGTAGTGCATCAGGTTGATACCAGTACTGTGTGCAGCCTGCGTTTTACAGAATTTCTCAATCGTATCAAGCTGCTGTTCAGCATAAAGGAGCACATCCGACGATTGAATACGGTCGGCAGCACCAGCCTTTTCAGTCTTTACAGGGTTGAGAATAGCATTCAACTGCTCAACATAAGTGCGCTCCAGCATACGGCGTGTACGTGCTTTCACCTCCGAAAGACCTGTCAATGGCTTCCATACACTGCGGTAAACATCATTCAAGTAATCCTTGAACTGATAAGCACCCGGTGCTCTTTGGTCCTTGTAAATCTTATCCATCAGTGCAGGATTCAGCATCACCTTCAGCACACGAGCCTGCTCATTGCTGATGGCTTCCACCGCATCCGTACCCGAAATGTCGGTCATCGTCGTCGGATAGAGCCACTCTGGTGCATCGAAAAGCTGACGTGAGAGATAGTCTACGGCGTCCCTACCCTTCTGAGCAGGTGCCACTTCATACGGTTTCTGCCCCGGCATGTTGTTCAGATAACGCCCACCGACATTCTTCAGTACGTGGTTTGTATAGCGATTGAACTGACTTACGACGCTCTTCCACATCTCCATACGGTCCTCATATTGGTCATTGGGCTGCTTGGTCCATGCTGGTAACGCCACAATGATGCGCTTTAGGTTTTTGATACCATAATCACTCGCTTTCACATTGTCGTCACCGAGGTCCTCACGCTGGGCACGTGGGTCTTCATTCTTCCCTTCTCCACCGAACCAAAGACGTGGGTTCTTAGCCAGAATGGCTGTTGTCTCGGTCATCAAATGCTCCTTTTCGTCCTTCTCATCCTTGAATTCCGGACGGTATTGATAGCCCCAACGGATCGCCCACTTGTCATAATCGTTCACACGAGGGAACAGTCCGCGCTCTGAAATACCATCTTCTGGCTGCGCAACATAGTTGAATCGGGCGTAATCCATGATACTTGCCGTGTGACCATGCTCCTCAACCCACTTCTTATCACGTAGTTTCTCAACGGGAGTGGCGTGACTTGCACCCATATTATGGCGCAATCCGAGTGTATGACCCACCTCATGACTCGACACAAAGCGCACAAGTTCGCCCATAAGTTTGTCATCCATGTGCACCGTTTGTGCCCTTTTGTCGAGCGGTCCACACTGTGTCAGATACCATTTCGTCAACAGATTCATCACATTATGGTACCAACAGATGTGACTTTCGATGATTTCTCCACTGCGAGGGTCGACGATTCGCGGTCCATAAGCATTCTCAATCTCTGCCGGAAGGTAACGAAGTACGTTGAAACGAGCATCATCCACACTCATCTTTGGGTCGTCTGGCCAGTCACGAGCTTGTATTGCATGCTTGAAACCAGCGGTCTCAAAGGCTGCATTCCAGTCTTCTATACCTTGCTTAAGATAAGGAACCCACTTCTTAGGTGTGGCAGGATCAATGTAGAAGACAATGGGTTTGACCGGTTCTGTGAGCTTTCCTTTGGCGTAAGCGCGCTTGTCTTTCGGTTCTAAACGGAACCTTGAGATAAACTCTTCACGGTCAGTTTTCGTCTGTTCATCATTGAATATGGTGTATTTGTTGGTGAAATAGCCCACACGTTGGTCCCAAATGCGGCGTTGCATAGGCGTTTCTGGCAACAGAACGATGCTCGTATTGAGTCCGATGGTCATCGATCCCGTGCGAGAAGCAGGTGCTGAACCCTCCAAACTGCCGTAGGTTCGGGTCGTAGCGACCTCCACATTGATGGGATAAACCTTCATTGTGTCAATGAAAGTACGGTCAGCCTGCAGTCCTCCGAGCTTCAATTGCTTGGCATCCGACGTTGAGACGCTCACCACATTATTATCTTTTGCGAAGAGCGGAGTGCCCTCCACCATCTGTGTATGCTTCCCTTTGTTGCGTCCGATGACCTTAAAAGCGGCGATGATTGGGTCGGCTGTGGATGCAGTCAGCGTCCTTGAGATCTTGCTTTTAGGGTCGGCTACCTGCGAAAGGACGTATGCCCTGAGCAGTAAAGTGTTGTTATCTCGCTGCTGAAAGTAGACCGTTTGCTCGTTAACTTTCTCTCCTGCGAACTTCCCGAAGTTCTGTGGTACGGCGGTGAAGCGGGTCACTGCAAGCAGATAACGGCCCAGAACGGAGTCTGGAACCTCAAAGTACCACTTGTCATCAATGTGCCTTACGGTAAAAAGACCTTCCTGAACGCTTCCTTTTTTCTTAATTAATTGCTCGTAAGAGGGTGTTTTGTCGTTGCCTTTAGCATCCTTTCCGTCGACTTTTCCCTTATTATTTTTATCCTTGTCTGCCGTTGTCTGCTGATCAGTAGAGTCGTTCACAGCATAGTAAACATATCTTTCCGAAGCGAGTCCTGCACCCGTTCCGAACATCAAAGCAAGCAAACAGCCAGCTAATCTCTTATTGATTGTCATATTTGGTATTTATTGTTTAGGTATGCAAAGATAGTAAATTAATATATTTTCAATGGCGTTAATAAGTTTAAAGAAGTTAAAGAAAAGGCTTCATTCTCCTTTATTTCACTACCAGTGCTCTGCGTATTCGGGTGTCATTCAACGGACGATCGTTCTTGTCACCGGGCTGACACTGAATGAGATCGACGATATCGAGCCCCTGAATAACCTGTCCGAAGACCGTGTATTGACCGTCAAGATGGGGCGTACCACCCACCGTTTTATATGCTTCACGCACCTCTGGAGTGAGCTGAACGGTGCTGTCCGTGCGCTCATTGAGCCGTTGCTGCACCTTGTCGAGCTGTCCATCGGTGAATTTATAGCCCCAAACAATATAGAATTGTGTGGCTGATGACTCCCGCTTCGGGTTGACATCATCGCCTTCACGGGCTGCTCCCACCGCGCCACGATGGTGGAAAAACTTCGGGAAACATATCTCTGCCGGTACGGTATAGGTCTCTGGCGTATCGCCAACTGCCTCCCCCGGCTTGGCATTCTTCGACCCCACGTCACCCGTTTGTATCATGAAATCCTTGATAACACGGTGGAACAACACCCCGTCATAGGCTCCACTGCGCACCAGTCGTAGGAAGTTATCACGGTGTTTGGGCGTCTCGTTAAACAGTTCTATGCGTATATCACCACTGTCCGTCTCAAGTAACACCTCGTGTCGTGTCGTATCCTGCACGGTCTGTGCCTGCATTGTGACCGCCGTAAAGGCAAGGAAGATTGCCAAAAGGGTAAAGATCTTTTTCCTCATCGTAGTATTTTTTATTTTGATTAACTATAACAATGTGACAAAGATAGGTATTTCTGATTAGAAAAACAACACCTATATACAGTTTTTTTCATCGAGGAGGACGACTGATAAGGGCTTGCAACGGGAGCACTGAACTCTATAAAAAACGCAGCAAGGAGCCACAAGTAGGGACATGAATGGCACAGGAAAGAGTGTTAAGAAATAACCTTACAAAAAACAAAGGCATATAGATGGCAAAACGAACGATGATGGTGAAAAACCGACTTTGTAACCTCCGCAGTATCAATAGGTTACAAAGAGGTTCGTAAAAGGTGCCCTTTTGCATTGTAAAAGACGCCCTTTTACACATCAAAAGATGCCCTTTTACATTGCAAAAGGGCATCTTTTAGAACGCAAAAGGGCGTAGATTGAAAAACGAAAGGGAAAGAATTTTACAAAAGAGGGGCCTCCCTTCCTCCTTTTTCCTTAGAATGGCAATCCAATAGCAAGGTGGAAGGCTTGCGCATCACGGAACCGAGTGATGTTATAGAAGCCACTCTTGCCCGTTGAATAAGGGACATGCAGACCGAAACCCCAGTCGAGACGCACCATGAAATAGCCAAGGTCATAACGTAGCCCGACACCCGTTCCGAGTGCCATCTCACGCATTACGTTCTTTATTTTGAAGTAACTACCTGGGCGATTGGGGTCACGGTGCATCGTCCACACATTACCTGCATCGAGGAAAAGCGCACCATAGAGAGAGCCCATGAGGTGGGGTCGATACTCAAGATTGACCTGAAACTTGATGTCACCCGTCTGTTCTACATACGAACGGCGGCGCATTGACGACCGATAACGCCCCGGTCCGATCTGTCGAGCATTGAAGGCTCGGATGCTATTGGCACCTCCTACGAAGAATTGTTCCGTATAAGGAGCAAACCGACTGTTGCCATATGCCCACAAAGCACCGATGTTTCCGTGGAGAGCAATGCTGCTTTTCTCCGTCAATGCCCACACCTTCGTGGCGTTTGTCTCCACTTTTACGAACTGTGCAAAGGGGTTTTTGAACAGCTCTTTACCCTTTTCGCTCCATTTCCTGCCCGCTATGGCATAGCCAGCAGAGAGCAGATTGGAGGCTTCACTGACCGTTGTCCACACCTTCACAGGGCTCCGATAGGATGCAGGACTCATGAAAGTGTGCTGGAACATCATCTTCGGTATGAACTGATCAGCCATAGAAACCTCAAGATAAGGCATACTGTCAACAAGATGAATGTAACGGTCCGTCACCTTATGCATATACTCATAGGTAAGAACAAGGGGTGAGAAGGAGTAGCTGTTACGCTCGTTAGGTTGCCACTGATAGGTCAGTTCGCCCGAGACAACATGCCGTTTGAAGTATTTAGCACGGTTCAGCACGTCGACGGAAGCCTTCAGTGTTGTCGTAGGTGTGGTATAATAGATGCGTGGAGGTTTCGGTTTATACGTTATACCCAGTGCCTCTGCCCTTGCAATCTTCCTTTGTATACGGTCCCAACGCTTGCGTGGAGGGACGGCAAAGGGGTTGACAAGACGTGGAATCTGCAGACTTGTCTCCGCACCATACTCATAATTGTTCACGCCAAGACGGTCTCTGCCATCGTCTTCATCGTTCCATGCCCACTCATAAGAGCCATGGAGACGCACATCAAACTTCTCTCCACCACGGAAAGCATTGCGTTTCGTCAGACCAACGATGACCTCTGGACCGAACCGTCCGCTTGTTTTGCCTTTCCCGTAAGCCTCAACATAGAAGTCATAAGGCTTGTCGAAGACACAATCTATAGCCACATCAAGCATGTGACAGGTGTCAGCAGAGTCGCGAGGGGTGAAGTTCAGACTCGTAGCAGAGAAGAGTCCGCTTGCGCTAAGTTGCCTTTGGCTCTTCTCTTGTGCCTCCGCATTGTAGAGCGTTCCTGGCCACATCTTCAAGTCATTGGCTATGGCTCGCATACGTAAGGGCATCCTCTTGCCGTTATAATTGACCATAAGGTCGCGGAAACGACTCTGACGTGTGAGTGAATCCATGAACTGTCGGCGCAGATTGACCGTTACCTTCCCTATATACCACCGTTGTAAGGCACGCGGATTGACCGAATCCACCATCTGCAGGCGCATGTCTGCCTGTCCATGCATGCTTATTGTATCAGCCAGATAGCTGGCATAGTTGTTCTGATAATAGTAATATCCGTTGTTACGGAAGAGGTCTGTGATGCGTTTTCGTTCCTGTTCGAGTGTCAAAACATCAAAAGGATCACCGGGATGGATGACCGCTTTATCAAGATTCTGCCTTATCAGCGAGTCATTAGCAGGTGGGAAATTGGTGTAACGGATGCTGTCAATGGTCCAGAGGTGCCCCATGTCCACACTGTATTGCAGCTTCATCTTCTTCGGATTGCGCTGTGGCACCTGCTCATAGCTTATCTTTCCCTTGAAATATCCACGTTTCTTCAGGAGGTTTTCACCCACAGTGACACGCAGATCGGGGGTGGTAGAGCTCATCAAGACGGGCGATGAGCCGAACGTTCTGACCAACCATTGAGAGAAACGGGTGGTGTCTGGAGAGAAAGCATTCCATATCCAGAGACCTACAGGGAATGGAGATCGACGGCTCGGACTACCAAACAGAGCGGCATTGGGCTTTGTTGCCAACACAACATCCAACTCTTCCTGCACGGAAGAGAAGTGTTTGTTGCGCTCATAGTCCGTATATTGCGTGGGTTCCATCCCCGTATAGAGTTGTTCACCATCAGGAATAGCAGAGGTTGTGCTGCATCCTGACAGAATAGACAATAGGGATGTCAGGACCACAAGCCCTGCCATCCCTATTCCAATAAGGTGGTTATTGTTTCTTTTTTTCATTGACAAAATTGATTAACGAGTCCTTTCGCTCCTTCTTTGGTTGTGGAATGACGAGCGGACCATCGTCTTTTGAACGGAAGATGTCCTTGAAATGACGCAGCTTACGGCGCCATAGGATACCCGCACCAAACTCACTTAGGTTGCCTTCCAGCCAGTCATAAGCCTCACGCTCATAGTAAAGTTTGAAGTATTTCGTCTCCTTTTGGTTCAGTCTATACTCCATAGAGAAGTTGTCGAAGTATGCTCCATTCTCCTCAGAGAAGGTAGAACCGGTGGAGACACGTCCTCCCAAGATGATACGAAGACGGTTATCCCAGAAGCGTTTGGAGAACCTGAAGGTGTAATCCGTGTGTAGATTACCATTCACATCAGCCGTACTCTCCATGTTTGCACTAAGGTCTAAGCCCATAGAGTTGAGTGCTTTGCCTGTAATAGCATTGACTTGTGTCTGCAAGAAGCTTGCTAAAGCACCGTTCATAGCCGTGTTCACGCTGGCAGAACTCTCTCCATCGAAGTACATTCCAGATGCTAACATGGTCACAGCGAGCTTCGATCGCTCCTCAGTGCTCTTGGTATTGAGGATACTTTGCATCTCTTGATCATCCGGAGCATCAATGATGAACTCGACACTTGGCTTCGGGAACTGCTTACGAAGCTTCACTCCACAGTTGAAATCGACTATTCTGCTGGTGCCAGAGGTCGTCGTTACGCTCGTTCTGACGGCTTCCGTAGCCGTGATATGTAGCTTTGGCTGCATCGGATCACCAGAGAATTCAAGGTAACTACCCTCCTTTATGGTGAAGGTTCGCAGTGGAATGACTGGCATAGAATACTTCATCTGACCGTCATTGATGGTATACCGACCGCGCAATGTAGCCCCATTGGTTGGGTCATAGTTAAGAAGTAGACTGCCACCACCCACTAAATTGAGGTAATTCGACTGTTGCGGATCAAGTGCACAGACGATGTGTGCCTGCTCATCAATGTCCACTGCAAGGCGCATTGAGAACCCTGTGATGTCTGGACGACGTACCACATGCACCACAGAATCATTGAAATTGGTGAAGCGAACAAGCTCATTCAGTTCGTCATCTGATGCCAATGTCCCGTCACGTACCACATAAGTCATGTCCGTTGTGCCCAGAACATCAATCTTTCCTGCCAACAGTAAGTTGTTAACAGGTCCTGTCAGCTCACCCATAAAGTCGACAAATGCCTTGCCATATACCTCCGATCGTGCATTCTTCTTCGCATCAATGATCTGGAAATTCTTAGCATTTATCTGCGTATTCAGCTGCATATTGTCGAGATTTGAGAAGTCCAAAGACCCTGAAAGGGTAAGAGGTGATCCGTTACTGGAGAACATTTCGAAGTTCTCAAACTGTATTTTACTGTCTTTTATCAGTACTGGATCATTCGCAAAGCGCATCTTCAGACCGTAAGGGACGCTGACCAGATAGGCAGAATCAAGGTAAACCTCACCATTTATATCAAGGTTCTTGAGCGGACCCTTCACTGTTAGCGATCCTTCCCCATTCCCTTGGAGTCCTACTATTTGGTTAGGTACGAAGCCATTGACGTAGTTCAGTGGGAAATGGTCCATGGTTAGCGTTGCATCAAGGTCACCTTTATCCTTGCTATGATAGACTCCTGAGAGCTCACCTACCTCGTTTCCGTTCTTTGTTATCACTGCATCAACATAGTGGGAACCGTCATCCTTTGGCATATATACGAGCTGTGTGCCCACATCTCCCATAGGATTACCTTCATAAATGAGGTTCTTTATGGTCATATCACTGGACACTGTGAGGTCTTCTTTGGTCTTTACGATGTGATAATCACCATCCAACATACCCGACATCTTCGGTGCGAACGGCAAGACTGTGAACAGTTTACCCAGCTCGAAACGGTTCATTGAGATGGTAATGTTCTGCAAAGAGCTTTCGTCAGCATCGTCTGTCAACACCTGAACACCCGTCCCGTCATTGGCAAGCAGTCGCAGATCGGCTGACACACGATGGTCCCTACCGATGTAAATGTAGTTGGAATCATTCACAGCAAACGTCTTATAACCCAGTATTGACTGTGGTGATGTGACGGAAACCTTTATCCCTTGCCCTTCCATAGCTGACTGAAGGGCAAGGTCGAGACCCTTCTTCCCAGCGTTATCGAGGATGGTTATGTGGTTCTTTAAGCCGTGTTCATAGAACGAACCCTGCAGATATCCCCTATAAGGGAAGGTGTTATCGGGGTGATTCTCCAGTGCTATATCATAGTTTACACGGTCACTGTCACTGCGAAGGGTGATGTTTACGTCATCAATCCGCAGACTGTCATAGACCAGAGAGTCCACTTTTATCGTACCATCCAGTCCCTTCTGGGGTGAAGAAGTGAGTTCTATATCAGCCTGACGGAACACATATCCGTTCTGTGCAAGCAGGTTACTGAAGAGATTCCCACGTCCACTGTGGAGGGTGAAATGACCTTTCGGCAGCTGATGGAGAATCGCTGGCTGGTCAATACGTTTGTTTTCAATCTGTGCTTGGAGTGTCTTTGCGATGCGCTGACCCGTCTTGACGAGTTTGTTCACACTGCTATTGAAGGCTGTACTGAGGTGGAAATCACCTGCAGTGATGCTGGTATGAACCGTATCACGCCTACTCATGAGGTCAACATGGACGTCACCCGGTGCGTAACTACGCTGCTGATCCTTCACCTTCAGGTCGCCTAAGACACCCCGAAGGGTCATTCCTTCACGTCCATCTGTACCGAATGAGGCATTGGCAGCAAAGCTACTGGTGAGCGGATGGTCAACAATGCCGAGCTGATAGAGGTCCACATGCGGGAAAAGACCATTGACTGAAGCATCCAAACGCTTACCACGCATCGTGGCATCTACGTTGAAACTACCTTCCGCCAGTGACACCTGACCACCCTTGCGCAGCTCATTCAGGCGGAGATTACCCACATATCCGTTGACAGCATAGGTGTTCTTGAGGTCGGAACGAAGCTCAAGATCGGCATCAGCAGAGGTGATATAGTGTTTATCTACCATCCCAAGTGCCTGCAGATCAGCCTCTGCAAGACGACCTTTGAGGTGAGCATCAAGGTGATTCTTACGTACATTGGCTTGCACATCGAAGTTTCCTGCAGCCAAGAGGCGTCCCTTTTTCCGTCCTTCCTCCGTGAGTCTGAAGTTACGAAGAGGCCCACTCACATGGTGATTTGCCTTCATATCACTGCGCACATCCATGTCTGTCCATGACGAAAGGACGTATCTCTGCTGCATCAAGCCCAACGCATGGAGGTCAACACGGCGTAGCCAGCCCCGCAAATGACCATCAACGAGCTTCTGACTGAACCTTCCTTGATACGTAAAGTCGCCTGCTATCATCCTGTTTGAGCTCTTAACATGTGCCGAAACATGGTCTCCTTTCTTCGATATGTCACCGTTCAGACCGTCAAGGTCGTACTTCTGGAATCTGAAACGGCGTATTCTGGCTGTGATATTGGCTGAAGCATGCGGACTAAGGAGGTCCGTTCCCTTTCCTTGTGCCTTCACTGTACCCGTGAAAGGCGACAGTCCCATGTGTGGAAGGAAGTTCTGTAGCGGGAAATTCGTGGCTGTTGCCGTGACACGATAGAGTGTTGTGGCTGGGTTGAAAGCACCTTCTGCACGAATCTTTCCGCCTCCTTGCGTCAGAAGAACATTGCCTGAATAGAGGTTTTTACGTACATGAACCGTGGCATTCACGCCCATTCTCCGCGGTAAAGACACTGTTTTGCACACGTCATGGGGCAATAATGCATTGACAAAGCCCAGGTTTGTGGCTGTACCTTGCAACTTTAAGTCACTGCGGAAGGGCTTTTTACCCATGAGATCGGCTACCCAACCAGTCCCAACGAGGTTGAAATACCCCGGCATAGCAAGGTGTAACTGTCGGAAAGAGGCTGAACGGAGATTGCCTTCCAGCCTTCCTTGCACCGTAAGGCGTGCCGATGGGATGGCACGATAGAGCTGTGAAGGGAGTGAAGAGAGGATAGGAAGGAGGTCAGACTTGCTGACATAGCCGTCCAACTGTGTCGAAAGTGTTCCCGGATGGGTGTCGGAGAAGGCATTGAGGTTCATCTGGAAACGTCCTGCCAGCTCTGTTCCGGGCATGCGAAGATAGATATTCGGCAGGTAGATGCTCGTCGAATCAAGGGTGAACGGGCCGCGGAACTCACGCACAGTGAGTCCACTCTTCTCCTCCATGTGTGCCGTTCGCACCCTCAGATGCAGTCTTGGAGCAGCGTAAACGAAGGAATCAACGCCCAGATAGACGTTACGCATGGCGATATGTGCGGCATCAAAGCCTTTACGGGCTGGCTTAACGAAGTTCTGATCATAGTTCAGTGTACCACCTTGCCAGTCCAAATCCCCCACCTTATATATATTATCATGCAACTGGAGTTCGGCTCTTTGTGCCTGAGCCTTCTCGAATCGTGCACGAATACTCATCGTATCACCGGGCATATGCAGACGGAAATCAGTCTTGACAAGGGTTGCCCGGTCAATATTAATGTTCCAAAGAGGACGTTTCTTATGCGGATCCGTCGGGACAGTGTCGCCCAATGCGATGTCAATCCATCCCCCTTCCACATCGGCTTTGTTCACTCGTATGGAGTCAGTGGCAAGGTTTACGGCATGACTCACCACATGCAGACGTTGCAGATTGCCCCGTATGCGGAGGTCACCAATGAAGTTTACGGTATTTGTCTTGAGTTGTGTGAAGGTGAGTTCGTTCACCTCTACCCTACTTTTGAGCAAGGGAAGCAGCTGAACACTTGCCACCAGACGGTGCACATCAGCCACAGTGTCTTTCTCATTGGCTATGGAATCATTCTGTCGGAGCACTTTCAAACCGTCCATCTGGAGGTCTAAGGGGAAAGAAAGGGTGACATGGTCAATGCTCACATCCATGCCTGTACGGTCTGAAACGTACGCAGCAACACGCTTTACTGCCCAGTTCTGAACTGGCGGACAGTAAAGTAACGCTATCAAAAGGAGAAACAGTATGACAGGGGTTGCCACCACTGCTATCAGCCATTTCAGACTTTTCTTCATACCTATCGTGTTGTTAATTTAGCTCTTTGAGCCACTCCGACCTTGCAAAGTAACACATTTTTTTTTAAATACAAGCGTCCTAAGGGGTTAAATAATGAAATAAAGAGGTGCTTTTCTCAGTGATATAAGGTTTACAGAGGGTGGTTCTAAGTTCCCAACAGATTGTAAGAAGCGAAGGTCAAGGTAGTAATATCCGCCCAGTATACGTTGGTGCAGACAACAATGATGAGACAAAGCCGCTTGATGCAGCGAAGGTTCATGCCTTCCAAAACATCTTGACGGAGGCTGGACGTAAGTATTAGGAGATGGAGGGGAGAAACTTCTTTTGTAAGGATTCTTCCCATCCGCTTTTCAATCTACGCCCTTTTGGATTCTAAAAGACGCCCTTTTGCGATGCAAAAGGGCGTCTTTTGATGTGTAAAAGGGCATGTTTTGCAACGCAAAAGGGCACCTTTTACGAGCCTATCTATAACGCATTGATACTCCAAGGGTTACAAAGTCGGTTTCCAACGGTTTTCATCTGACTGATGAACCATAAGCACACAAACTTTGTAAGGGTATTTCAGAAGCCTCTTCCCCTGTCCTTTTACCGAAGGGGGGAGGCTCCTTCATCTTACCAACTCACCTTCCGAACGAGGTTGCCTGCGGCGCTATTGGTGGTAATCTTCACGATGTAAGTACCGTGAGGCAGACTGATGGTGAGGTTATTCTTGCCTGCTGCATCGACACGCTGTACCAATGCACCGTTCAGACTGTACACGCTCACCGTCTGAAGTCCCGTCTGCTGGATATTCAGCACACCCCCTTCGAAAGTAATGTTACCCTTTGTCTCGGTGGTGTTGATACCCGTTGGCGTTATATCATCATCTGAATTATACGGTCCGTTGAGGACTCTTATGCAGTAAGGGTTCTCCCATTTCGGGAAGACATCTACGTCTTTCCCATCCAGATTCACGATCAATCCCACCTTATACCAGCGTCCGTTGACCAGCTGCACATTGTTTTTAGCCATCCAGATACTGTATATTCCAACGCCACTCTGCCCATCAGTAAGGTTGAGTGAGGATGGGTCGGCACCCAAAGGAACCACTCTTCCCGTCACCATATCCGTCAGTTGATAGCGCACAGGACCCACGTAGCCAGCAGCACCAACGACTTCAAACGACGCATGTAAGCGTGCTTTCTGCAGTACTTCATAGTCAATCTCACTTCCATGACCCACTCCGCCGGCGTCTTCTACGCTGATTATCGTCGAACCAAAGAACTTTTCATTGCCCGTTTTGGCTATTGTGACGTACCAAGGCTCACGCATCTTGTAGTCTTTAACGTCTATTCGTGTGCCCACTTCTTTGTCAACGATGTAATGAGTGACGTCAGCTTTGATGCGAATCCTGCACTTCTGCCCCTTCACCTGGCGTGGAAGCGTCAGCGGAACATCGAAAACAGTCGTGCCATAAGGGTAGATGATAAGGCTACGTGACACCCCTGTGGACACCAACTGCCCTTTTTCGTCAACCACTTCAGCCCTGATGACACACTTAGCGTCCCTTCCGTCGAGCTTACGAACAGCCAGATGCACCATGTTTCGTACGCCAATCTGGAGTGAATCCTCAAGGATTGGCTTCTCAACAAGCTGCAACGCAGGTTCGTTGGAGGGTAACTCATCATAGAGAACCTTACCGTTCTGCACCTCAAGGACGATGCGTGGTGCCATCTTCATGCGTGTCCATTGTCCCCATTTGCCGTCGGCTTTGCGCTCAGCATAGACCGGTGCGAGGGTATAAGTACCGTTTTTCAGGTTGGAAAGGTCGGCTTTGAAGGCGAGTGTATCGGCTGCCAGGATGTTATGAGCCAGTTCTCCACCCTGGAAACGGGCTACAGTATAACCGCCTTTTGCGTAATAATCAGACGGACAAGCACGCATCATATTGCCTTTTTCATCGTATATCCCGAGTCCGACATCGCCCTTGAAGGGTTTATCACCACGGTTATAGAAGTGGGTATATACCACCTTTGCATCAGCCGTTGGTGCTGTTGGCTTCGCTCCAAGGAAGTGCATATCACCCCCAACATCGAACGATAGCTTTGAAGTTTGCTCTCTTAAAGCCTCTTCTATCTTAGGAACGCCTGCCTTATTAGGGTGTGCGAGGATGATAACAGGGTTGTATCTGAAGTCCAATAGTTGCTTATAATCCTCCTTTTTCTTAGCTACTAAGTTCAGAACAGACACTGCATAGTATCCATTACCATTGCCATACCATCCGAAATTCATATGAACCAGTCCGTCATGGTTGAACCCATCAGCCACCCAAGCATGTCCTCCGAGGTCTGAAGAACCTGCCATAAAGATTGGGAAGCCCTTCCTCAGCTCGCTACGCATAATGTCCAGGAAGCCAACTGGCGACTCTATATCAAGGCTTATGGCTGCTACGTCATAGTCGAAGTAGGATGCGAAGGCGTTCTCAGCATCGTTATCAGTAGCTCCACTGCCATCTTTTGAGTACTGCATGTTGGTTGCTATGCCCAGATCTCGCAGCAGTCTGGCTACGGCATCAGCCTGTTCTGCACTGTATTTGCCCTGCTGATAGACGGGAAGCATGCTCTGCCAGGCATAGGTTGACTTGGAGAAATCAGCCGAAAGGGTCATAATGGAGTCGCCTTGTTGCTGCTTGTAGCTGTTCTGTCCACGTCCATGCTCGGGCCAACGATGGTAATACATGATCTGCGACATGGCTGTTGCGACACAACCCGTGGGCACATCATACCCGAAGTTCAGTCTGTTGTTGAACGGCGCATGCTGTCCCCAGTAGGTTTTCAGCAGTGGTCTGACCTCGTCACCCGTTGCTTTCAGTGCCACGGCACGTGTGGTGAGCGACGGATGAAGGTTCAGTTGGCGATACACCTGACGGTAAGCACGGAGGAGATCGCGCACCCCTGAGTCGGCATTCGTCGTGTCTAACTTGCCATCATCACTGTAAGCCAGCAGCTCTCCCATGCCGTCATGGCCTGCAACAACTACGAAACCTTTGCCCCGATCGTCATTGTATATATAATAAGGAGAGAGTTTTGCGGTGCGTGTCTGTGCCATTCGGCGCACCTGTTTGTTCACTTGCACGTAGCGTTCGGCGATGGCTACGGCTTCAGCTGGCGTCACATTGCCAGCAAAGGTCAGCGTTCCAGAGAGCAGGAAAACGCCCAACGAAAGGAGCATCAGGCTGTTTTTGCGTAATGTCCTGAAAACTTTAAGGTAAATCTTCATAATATATTAAATTATTACTACTATGTAAACAATCCTCTAAACGTTGTACAAAGTTACTGAATCCCCGATAAACAACGGACTCTGCAGCCCTTCCTTTAATAAAAAATAAGTATGAGTAACATTATATTTTCTTTGCTTACACATTTTTCACTTCGTAATAATTCCTGCAAAATTGTGGTGGATTGGTCGGCGAAGGCTTCTGTCTTGTAGGGCAAAAGGGCTGCCTGACGTCTGTAAAGCATATACTTCTCGCAATTACGAAATAACCTTACAAAAAGTAAAGGCATATGGATGGTAAAACGAACAATAAGGGAGAAAAAACGACTTTGTAACCTCCGCAGTATCAATAGGTTACAAAGAGGCTCGTAAAAGGTGCCCTTTTGCGTTGTAAAAGACGCCCTTTTACACGTCAAAAGATGC
>ERZ772932.179-NODE-179-length-37402-cov-4.296409_pt1 | contig 37402 bp, 32 predicted proteins | sample MGYA00511684_ERZ772932 | MGnify/ENA primary metagenome ERZ772932 (study PRJEB29015, sample SAMEA2738078) | human oral metagenome | biome: human oral; feature: human-associated habitat; material: saliva | place: China | collected 2210 ...
TTTTTGACTTTTTTTCATGATAGACTCCTTTCCTTATGTTAGAAATATTTAACACTCTTTATGTTATAAATATATCACACTTCAATTTGGAAAGCAAGAATTTATGTGCCAAGGTGGCAATTATTTGAAAAAATTCTATAATAAAAGCCCTCGCCAGATAAATAACTAGCAAGAGCTTGTGTTTCTATTGACTATTCATAGAGTAGTAAAGTCTCTTATTCCATCTCTCTGAGATAGTTCAAAGCTTCGTTGAAGGTTTTGACAGGGACGATTTTCATTTTACTCTTGATTTTGATAGAAGCACGAAGTGCCTCATGGTAGTTAGAGCGCAGCTTGGGATTGTACTGGGCAATATCAGCGTCAATGGTATCATCAGGAACAAAGAAAATCTCAGCACCTGCCTTATCGGCAGCCATGACCTTCATCTCTATCCCGCCAATCCGGCCAACATTTCCCTTGTGGTCAATCGTTCCAGTACCAGCAATAGCTTTTCCTTTGGTAATGTCTTCAGACACGAGCTGATTGTACAGCTCCAGACTGAACATGAGTCCACCAGAAGGACCTGCTACACCGTTGCTCTTAAACTCCGTCAGAGGATTCATGGCAACACTGGCTTTAGAACCCAATGCAATCCCTAAACCAGGCTTACCAGTTGTCTCATCCACAATCACAGGACCGCTAGCCAAACCGATTACACCATTTCGACTGTACTCAATTGATACCACATCGCCGACTGGCCGCTGTTCCATCTGATCAACGATGTCGTATGGGCTAGTGTAAGTCTGATTGTCAATCTTTAAAATCACATCGCCTTTCTGCAGCTCCTGAGCTAACGGCGTCTCTTGGCTGACAGCATCCACAAAAATCTCTTTATGTCTAATCTCAACAGTATGACCGGATGCTTGATAAGCTACCTGCAAGGCATTGAGATGGGAAGACCCCATAGTGCTGTTCTCTCGCTCTTCCCGTCCCTTCTCCTTATCGAAATAGTTTTCAGGTACAGAGACATACTCTGTTTCCAGCCTGTAATTGGGCAGCAAAGTCAAAAAGAGACTGAACACCCGGGCATCGGAAACACCGACAGCCATGACATAGATTTGACCTTTTCCTTGACTAGTTCCTCCTTGAACTTGGACAAAGTCTTTGGCATTCAAAGCCGGTCTCAAGGTCTCCACTTGATAAGGCAGGGGGATAAAGCCAATCCCAGTTAACACCAAAGCTGTTATTAAAATTCTTGTTACTGATTTCATATCCTTCCTCTTGTTTCTATCAAGTATTGTCTGGTCTTGCAACTTCCTAAACTAATCACCAAAATCCACCACTTCTACATCATTTTCCATCAGAGTATCGGCAAAAACTGTCCTAACAACCAGAACAAATACACAGTAAAAGCTACTGAAAACTAGGACAGGAATCATCTGGATCAGGCCAAGTAAATCATCCAGTTCCCCCAGCAAGGGACCAATATACTGCCTTATCAGATCCATCAGGAGATGAGTACCCAGGCCAATCAACCCACCAAAAGAAGCTAGAAAAAAGCTGAGCAGAACATAGCGACCCCTGCGCTCCTTCATCAGCAGGACTGACTTTCTCAAACAGCCATAAAAAGAAAGCGGCTTGGCCAGATTGTCTCTGGAGCTAGTATCCTGAATGATATAGGACAGCAAAAAGAAGTGCGAATCAACCAGATAAGTGAAGAGCAGGTAAAAGACCATGAACAAGAAAGGAAAGAGAAACTGGAAAATCACAATGGCCTCTGGACTTACTGCTCTCCGATAAAAGGCAAAGAGACTAGCCACCCCAAGATTGATGCCAATTGCCGACCAACCCATGTACAGAATCAGAACCTGAACTGCACTGACAATGAAGGAATAAAAGAGGCGGGTAAGCAAGCCATCTGAGATACTGTACCAAACTGCATAGCCAAAATAGAGCTTAACCATCTGCGGATTTCGTATCACTGTCAAGGCAAATTTATTGACGTAAGCAAAACCGAAGGCAATTATAAATGCCAAACAGGTCAAGACTAAAATGGACCGGTAAGACCAACTCGAAACCAGCGGAAAAAGAAACCAGCCCAGCACTGCAAGCGGGATTCCGACCAGCAAAAGGCCTTTCAGCCAGACAAAATAATATTCTGTAACAAAAATCCAAGCTTCTCTGAAAACCCTTGTTACTTTTACATCATTCATCGTTCATTATCCTAAATCCTAAAATCCTTTCTAATTTTTTCATAAATATTAATCTCCAAAATTAACTATTTCCCGATCATAAGACATCAGGATATCGGCCATAACCGAACGGGCTGCCAAGGCATAAATCAGCAAAAAGCCATTTATCATACTAACAATCATTCCCACAACATTAGATACGCCATCGTCAAAAAGTAAACTCAAAATTTCTATTAGACCCAATACTACAGGAATAAGCTTTAAGACAAGCTCTACCAGTAAATAACGCCCTCTCTGACCATTCATACGAGAAAAGGACTTGCCTAAGCAGCCAAAGGCTGACAGAGGACGCAAAAGGTTGTCAGAGGAGTTGGTATCCTGAATAATATAGGGCAATAAGAAGAAGTGAGAGGCTACAAAATAGCTGTAAAATAAATGGAACAACAAGTTAAACATTGGTGCTATCAAAAACATCAGAAAGAGTATACTTGTCATTTTTTCTCGATTATTTACAGCCCAAATAGCCAAAGCATGCAAGATTTCCCGAACATTTGAACCAGGCACCCACATATGATTCAAGTATACTAAAAGGAGTAACATAGCCAAGAAAAAGATGAAGACATAAATAGACATAGAAAGCAAACGCCCAAAAAAGCCATCAGAAATACTGTAGCCAACAGCCCTCCAGAAGTTTCGCCGCACCATCTGCGGATTACGAACCATGGTCAAGGAAAACTTATGGATATAAGCAATCACAAAAGAACATAGAAATCCAAAGAAAATCATACTTGGAACAAATGTAGAAGTCCATGGAGAAAAAAATAGAATTAACAGCCCCAGAATAAAAAATGGCAGTTGAATGATAGCAAGCCCTGCAGTCCATACAAAAAAGTAATCAACAGTCAGTCCCCAGGCTTCCTTTAACACATCGCTTACGTCAAACTTTTTTTTCATAAATCCCCTAATTAAGTCATTTTTCGCCATAAAAGACGATGTAGATGTCGCAGAAGCAAGTTTTTTGATTTTTTAGTCCCGAGAGGATGATTAGGAATTTTTAGAGCCCCAGAGGGCAAGAAAAACCCCGTCAGTCGACTCACCAAGAAATTCTTCCTATAATAAAGCAAGCTGAGACACGATTGTCCCAGCCGCCTTAACCTTTTTTCAAAAAATTTCGAATACGAATCATAATCTTACTTGACCAAGTTTTGTCAGATGCGTATCTTACATTGATAGCAGCCATGCTCTTACCATTGTAGAACTGACCGCCAGGCTTGAGATAGTGCTCGCTGAGATAGCGGGCAACGGTATCTATACCATCGTCAAATGTTGCGAAATTTCCTGCGCTGGAAAAAGGACTGGAGTCATAAGCCATGAAACCAAACAGGTTGTGCTTGGCCTGAGCAATCTGACTGCGGCCGTAATCCGATTCGTGAATAGCCAGCCCTACGAGAAAAATTGCATTAACTCCATGATCTTTCTCTGCTTTTTTGAAAGCTTTTCCCAATCCAGCCATCGGCGTGCCAGCCAAACGACTATCAATGAAATCGGCTGACACTGTGCTTGGCACTGTTACATCTTCTGAAAAGACGACTGCTCCTGTTTTCTTGGCCTGAAACTGATCTGATACCTGCACTAAAGAAGGATCCAGACTGGCCTTTTCATTTGCCGCTAGGCGGCTTACAGGCAGCACACTGCCTGAAAGGACAGTAGCTGTCACTAATGCTATGATAACTTTTTTCTTCCTAAACATTTTTTCTATCCATTTCTATTGTCGCTTTTGGTTTCCTAGATTCCTCCCCAGAAATATAGGATGACCGCCATGATACTCATAGCAGGACCAAAAGGGACTTCTTCTTTCAACTTAAATTTGAATTTCTTAAAGATGGTTGCGATTAAGAGAATCGCTCCAGCTACAAAGAAAGAACCATATCCCAAAATCAGCGTATTCAAGGGGCTAAACCAACTGCTCAGAGCAGCTAAGTAGAGAATATCTCCCATCCCGAAGGCCTCTTTCTTGTAATAAGCCTTGGCCCCAAAATAAATGAGAGAGTAGAGACCAGCACCGACTAGCAGCGAAAAAAGCAGTTCCCAATTGAACTCATTGGTAAAAAACGTAACAGCCATGCGGCCCAGCCAGAAAACCAGCAGAACCGAGTCCGAGATGTACTGAGTATCAAAATCGATATAAGCGATAATGAGACAAAGCGACACCAAGAGACAGGCTGAAACAACCATCCCTGACCCCTGATCTTGAAAGATCAGATAAGAGGCCAGCCAGAGCAGACCCGTCAGGAGCTCCACAATGAGATAGCGCGGTGAAATCGGCTCCTTGCAGTGCTTACATTTAAAGCCCTGCATGATAATCGACATAACCGGAATCAGCTCCACCGAAGTCAAGACATGGCCGCAGGACGGACACATAGATCGACCTTTGGCAATACTCTTTTCCAGTGGCACACGGTAGATGACGACATTGAAAAAGCTCCCAAATACGACACCTAATATAAATACTAAACTTGCAATCATAATTTTTCCCTTTTTATACTCTTTGAAAATCTCAGATGACGTTGTCAAACTTAGACTTCCCTTGAGTATCACTTAGATGCCAGAATAATGGACACTTGCCCCTCCTCCAAACTTAATGAAAATACCATATCTGTTTCTGTATTGTTTTGAATGGTCAATTCGGTCAAACCTTCAGCCGGCGTTCCGATGTTGAAATACTGTCCTCGATAGGAAATAACACTGGTCCGTGAAAAGGCGAGCTGCTGAATGGCATCTATAATCTGCTCAGCACCCTGACCGTAAACTTCTTTATTATCCTTGCCCTTGACTGGCAGGTAGCCGGACTCTGCATTCAAAGCGCCCAGCAACTCTGAGATTGACTTGGTCTCACCAGGAGCCAAGTAAACATTCTGCAGCTTGTAAAAGGCTGTTTTCATGTTTTGAGCTTGGGCAGCGTTGGTCGGCAGTGGTACTTCCTTGCGCTCAATAAAGTGCGTATATTGACTCAGAAGCTCACTCTGATCTTCTGCTTCGACAGGCGTGCTCTCAACCTTGACATCATCAAATTTGCCAGACTTGGCAATCTCCTCAGATGCTTGGATAAAAGCAGCAGGGTCAATCTTATAGCCATTAGACTTGTCTCCCACCTTTACATTAGACTCGCCATCCATGACCAGATGATTGGTCGTTGGAAGCTGACTGAGAACATCAGGATGGGCAGCCAAGACATCGTTTAAAGGTCTAAGCCAAAAAAGACGGTTAGGATAGATAGAAATCTGTAGGTTTTCCTTGGTATCGAAAAACGGTGTAAACTTATCCCAAACTGTCTTGGCTGAGATATTATCCAGCCGCTTGAGCTCTTCTTCTGTGAAATAGCTCAGTCCTAAAAAGCGCATATCTACAGAGAAGTGTTGCCCAGTAGTCAGCTGAAATGTAGCCTTATAGGGCAGTTCTCTGTAAACTTCAATCTCAGCTTCGCTCCGAGAGCGAACCTTCATAGAGGGGCGGCCGTTGATACTCAGGTCAATCGTTGGATTAAAGACAAAAATGACATAAAATAAACTACCCAGCAGAAAGGCAGCAAGTGTCGCTGCTGGAAGTAGTTTTTGATATTTTGATGAAACCTTTCTTTTTCTTCTTGACATGAATCTCATCCCAACCTTATACTACGCATTCAGCTAAGCGGATAAGGAATTTACGGTCGATACGGCGAAGAAAATCAATGATGTCATCTGAAACAGTATCTCCGGCATTCAGGATAACTCCTCCATCTGCATTAATAAGGTCTTTTTGCAGTGTTTTTCCTACCAGAAGACGTTTTTGCTGATCGATAAAGTCGTTAACAGCTTTCTTTGCTGCAGAGTCTTCCTCAGCAACTGGCGCTGTGCTGATAGTTGTTTCAACTTCCTCAGCAGGGGCTGCCAATACTTCTTCCAAAGCAGCATCCAGACTCAGTGCTGCATCTGTTTCATCAACTTCTTCTTCAGTTGGAGCTGTTGTTTCTTGTACCAAGTCTTGAACTTCTGGCTCTTCTGCTGTCTCCACGACAGCTTCAGAAAACTCCAAGTCAGAAGCAGCAGCTCCCAGACCTACAGCAGCCAAGGCCTCTGTCAAATCTGTCGCAGCTTCTTCTTTTACATCTGCTTTTTCATCTACAACTGGCTCGAATACAGGTGCTTCAGCAACTACTTCCTCAATTTTTTCGGCAGGTTTTGCAGCTTCAGTCTCATGGAGCAGATCTGCTGCAGCCAGACGGCCCATCTCTACATCTGCTTCAAGATGAGGAGCTGTCTTTTTTTCATCATTGAGGATGATGTACTCTTTACCAATCATCAAGATGCGTGATTTAGGAATCTGAATTTCCTCGCTGGCATCTTCAGAATTGACCACCAAGTAACCAATTTCATTCTTTTCGTCAATATGATAGTCAACAACAGTTCCCACCTTATTTCCATCAATTGTAATGACGATTTCGTCAAAGATACTGCCCTGCTTGTCGTTCAAAACCTTCAGGTCTGCTTCTTGCAGTTCTTGAAAGACTGAGCTGTTTTCTACCATGACCGCAAAGTCACCGATGCCTTGGATGTTCTTGCTAGAAAGCAAGGCAAAAGGCTGTTCAGATTGTTTTGACTTAATGACAAAAGTCAGATTGACCCCCTCATCAACAAAGACTTCATGGACTTCACCCAGTCCCATCCCTTTTTCAATCTCAATGACAACGGTCCCTGTGATTGTTTTACAACTTTTCATAATTTCCCCTAAAACCCTTCTAATTGATTACTATCAATTGTATGTTTATATAGTATTAATTTTTCCCGATTTTGTCCAGCATGTTGAACGCTTCTTGACGAAGATTCTGATCTGAGCTGCCTTGGACAATCTCTTTCAGGTAGCTCTCAGCTTCTTGAACTGCATTAGAAGCCAATAATTCCTGACTTTCCAGTAGAAGGAATTGGAAATAGACTTCTTTATCTCCCGCAGTTGTTGCAGCTGGTTGTGCTTCTGCTGCTTCCTCAGCCTTGAGGATGTCAGTGATTTTCTGAAGCAAATCTTCTTCAGTCTCATCTGCAGCTGGAGCGACTGAAGAAGCCTTGATTTGTACCTCCTCAGCTTTGAGGATGTCTGTAATTCCCTTGAGCAAGTCTTCTTCTGTTTCATCTGCAACTGCTTCTTGAACAGGCTCAGCCTGTGTCCAAAGAGTGTCTTCAGAAACTGATTGAACAACTGCTGGTTCAGCAGCTTCTTCAAATTCAAACGTTTCAGCTGCAGGTTCGAAGTTGCTTTCTTCCTCCCAAGTTTCTGCGACTTCAGCAGTCAAATCTTCCTCTTCAGTCCCAAGCAAATCATGCTGAATTTGGCTGAGAATGTCTTGATATCCCTGAATATCAGCGCGATCACGACTAACCATAGACTCTTCAGTAGCAGAAAATTCTGGCTCTGAAGCAGCTTGACTGAAGGCTGAATCCATCTTAACTTGTGGCTCGGCTTTCTCCTCAGCAAAGAAGAGAGATTCTAAGCTGTTTGCTGCTTTTGACTCTTCTGCTCTAACTGGTTTGATATCTCCCGTAGCAGCAAAAACATCTTCCAGGCTGTTGCCTCCTGCTTCTTCTGCCACCGGCTGCTGAGCTTGTTCTTGCTCAGTGAAGAATTCTTCCTCATCCTGAGAAACAACACCTGTCACCTCAGCCGCCTGCGGTCTGAAGTTGCCATAGCTAGACTCCGTATAGGACATCGGTCTAATCTTAGACAGAACAGCTGTCTCAAAGGCTGGATCATCTATATCTGTATAGCCTTGATTGCCGGCTGCATTTGCTTCCGTAGGCTGAATCAGAGAGTTGGCCACCTTAATCTTGGTAGAACCCTTGCGGTGATGAAGCAGAGACTGCAAAAATTCATCATTGGCTTTTTGTGAGCTATGTTCCATACCCACCATGCCGACCTCAGCTGCCGCTAGCTGACTGTTTGGCTCGTATTCTCCAAAGGCAGGAGCTGTAGCCAAATTATCAACAGGGTAGAGAGGTTTGACTTTCTCATATCTTGTCATATCCTTTTTGATAGAACGGTCTGCTAGGGTGCGACCAGAAGCAGATACTCTCTGCCTTACCGGACTTTCCTCAGCCTGAACCCTTTCTTTACTTTCCTTTCTCATCCTGCCGGTTGAAGCATTGGAAAAGTTCAAATCTCTAGCGGATGACAAGCTTGCTTCCTTAGCTTCCACTTTCTTCCGCGAGCTCTTAGCATGCTTCTGGCTTCTGCTTCGCGTAGAAGCAGTTGCTTTTTTCTTGACCGGAGCTAGCTCCTGTGAAAAGAGCAGCACCATATAGACAGCCAAGGCCAAGGCACAGAGTCCAACAAAGGCTATGCCGGGAACTTGTTGAAAGAGGAATGGAGCACCAATCGCAAATAGCATGACCCATACTACGAGAAAAAGGCGCTTTATTAAAGAAATCCTAGAAACAAATAAAATGCTAATCGTATGCAGCGCTATAAGCCCTGCTCCAAAAGGTAAAAAATATGCCATTTGAGTATTTTCGACACCCCCCACTTTCTAAATGATATTAAACTTTTTCAATGCAAAACCAGTCTTGATTTTGTTTTTCCATAAACTCCATTAAAACCCAGAATAGACTCGGACGTCTATTCTGAGTTTGCTTGTATTATACTTCAAATATCTCTATGTTTTAGTTTACTATAAATGCACCGTGAATACTAGTCTAATAACTTGGTTTTTAGCATTTTTTTAAGAAAAAATTTAGTCATGCTCTTGAAATTTTAAACCATAGACTGATTTGGTATTTTTTTAAAGTGTTTTAGCTAACTACCAAGTTATTCACAGATAGGTTATCCAGCTTCATAGTCGTTTCAGGGCTTCCTTCGCTCGGAGTTTCGAAGTAGTAACCTACAATAGTCATTGGATAGCTGAATCCTGGAATGTTTTCAGGATCGAAGCTAACTTCGCGCCAGCCAGTCCAGCTGTTAGGACGAATGACGTGAAGATAAATCTTCTGACCGCTAGCATTCTTGACAATCAAGCCAATCTTGCCCTGCCATTGATTAGACAGAGATAGAGAGAAGCTGATAGCATCCGGCTTATTGTTCAAGGATACATACGGTGCTGCAAATTCCATTTCATACATAGTAGATGATTTTGTTGCTGGAATCTTAACCACGTTTGAACCTGAACCCTCAAGGAAGTCCGTGTTATCAACCGTCACATCGTACTGATTGCTGCCGCCTGACTGAGTCAGCTTCAGTGGTGATTCGAAGCGGTAGATAGTTGATGAATTGTAATAAGCTGACAGACCATCATTTCGACTAGACTGAGTGCTAAGCTGCTCCAGATAAGACGGAGCCAGATTGGTACTGCTGTTAGCATTCGCGCTGCTAGTTGTATTGGTTGTTGCGGCCCCCAAACTGCCCTTATTGCCAGTTGCATCAGTGCCGCCACCAGCTGTCGTTACAGATATAGAGCCTGCCTGCCACGTTGGAATGGCAAATGGAGACTGCCAGTTAGCAAACTGAATCGGTGTCTTATCGACGTTGCTTTCCAGAGTCACATAGCGCTCAACGTCTTTAACCTGATAGAAGCGCAGCTTGATTTTACCGCTGGTTAGATCAGGGTTCTTGTTTTCCTCCGTGCTAGACAGGCTTTTCTTTCCGCCCAATTCCAGCTCACTGGAAACGATTTTTTGTTGATTGCCATCAATCAATTCCAACAATTTCAGAACCTGTGTATAAGTTCCTTCGAACTCAATGTCTGCTGTCATCTGCGTGATGTTAGTATTATTGGTCGTTCCGTTCCCTGGTGTCGCTGTGTTAGCTGCAGTTGTTGTTGCAGTATTGGCGTCTGATGAAGAGCTGCTGCTTGTTGACGATGAAGACGATGTACCAGACGAACTAGAGGTCGTACTGGATGAAGAAGACGTCTCACTCGAACTTGAACTGCCAGTCGTACCAGAAGAGTTGGAGTTTTGCCCCTTGGACGAAGTCGCAGCCAATCCCTCCTGCTGGAGTTCCAACTCTGTGCTCTCAGTGTAGTTGACAGACTTGAATTTAATACCGCTTTCGTTGACCAACTTGTCAATCAAGAAGATGAACTCCCCTTGATTGGTCGTACCATAGTATTTCTTAGCCTGATCCAGAGTCTTAGCATTCAAAGTTTGGAGCTGCTTGGTAAGAGACTTCCTCTGACTAATCTTGGCATTCTTGCCTTCCAGCTCTGTCGATATAGTTGCATGCTCTTCAGCTAACTGCGCCATCCGTGTATAAGAATTTGTTACCAGATACCCTCCACCAGCAAGGACCGCTACTCCTCCGACACAGGCCAACAATTTCTTGTCACGCTCATTTAAATTACTCAGGATTTTTTTCTTTTCTTTCTCATTTTTGCTCTTCATTGAAATCTACATCCTTCGTCAAAATTTTAATGTTAAACTTGTACACTGTATTGTTATCCTTTTCCTCGCGAGTAATGTTGTCCACAAAAATATGGTTAAACTTCTCAGACTTACGAAGCTCTTCCTCAAACTTAGCGATAGAAAGATGCTCTTGAGACGAACCATTGATTTCTACATTGTCGTTATTAATCTTGATATCGTCAAAGACCAGATTCCGTGTCACGTTTTTATTAAGGAAGTCCATAAAGGCTTTGTTTACTCGGTGCAGGCGGCGGAAGTCGCCTTCTAGGCTGGTAAAGAGAAGTTCATCATTCTTGACTGTAACAATCTTATCTTCAGTCTCAGAGACCGCCTTCAGCTCTTGAGCCATCTCTGGACTCTTAAGTGTCTGCTCCGCTCGGTCAATCTCACCTTGGAGGTGCATAGCGCTGAACTGGAAGAAGCCAATCAGCACAATCATAATCGCTGCAATCCCAGCAAAAGCGGAAATAGCAGCAAGTTTTAGTGGACTGGTTTTAGCCGGTGCCACATGATATTTTGAAAAGTAGTTTAAATCTCTCCGCATTAGTTTGCTCTCCTAATCAACATGGCTGTAGCCGGAATGAACTCCGCATTAAACTCGGCAGAACCTTCCCACAGTACATTCTCATAATCTACATTATCAATTGAGATGAATTCCCGATTCATGCTCTGCTTCAGAATAGCTGCCAACTGCCAGCAAATGTCCTGATCACCAAAGACGTAGAAACTGTCAATGTTGAGACCAGTTGATCCGCTGAAGAAGTTTTCAGTATTGAGAATGTGGTTCTTAGCATCAGCCACCCACTCATCCAAGGCCCGCTTCAAGAGACCTGTATCCAGATCATCTGAAGCCACTGCTGGAAGCTTCTGCAAAAGACTAGCATCGTCTGCATAGCTCAGGATGTCCTTGTAACCACGGTTGAGATAGTTGCTGGTCACAAACTTGCCTTCTGAGTAGAGATAGACACCAATGAAGCTCTTGCTCAGATGTACCATGCCGACATTTTCTTTGGTCAGCTTCTTGGCACGATTGTTAACCGCCTGAACGCGTTCCAGCCATTTTTCAAAGGTATTAGACTGAAGGTCAAAGACATAAGGTGTCAGCTTCAAATTCTCAGCCAAGCCCAGATATTGCTCTACCACGCCTTTTGGCACAGCATAGACCATGAGTGAGCGGGTATCTTCATCAAGCGGAAAAGCTGAATTAGACTCTTGCTCTTGGAATTGAATAACATAGGAAGTTGGATCAATATCCAGATATTGCTGAAGCTCGTAAGATACCAAACCTTCAATATCCTCATCATTTTGCACACTAGCTGCCACATCAACCGAACGGGCGATGATATTGGTATTGCCCAGAGCAAAGAAAGCGTACTTAGCTGTGATAGCATGCTGCTCCATCAGGTCGCTGATAATATTTTTGAGAGTAATCGGGTCGATAATCTCACTATTCAGTACAACACCTTCTGGCAGATTGGCAGATGCCATCTTGATAATCTCCAGCTCATTGCGCTTCTGTCTGGCAACAACCAGATAGACTGATTCGTCAGTGAAGTCAATGGCCATCAGATTGCCCTTGATTGGCTTGCCAAACATCGTGTAAGGTGCATGCATTCTAGTAACCGGTTGGCTCGCTGCACCACTGCCTTTCTTAGCAAAGAGTGAACGATTTCCAGACTTAGCAGGCATGTCATCACTGCCGCTATTCTTAGAAAAGAGCGGCTTGTTGAGCTTGGTTAAGAAGCTCCCTTTTGCTGTTGACTTTTCCTCATCGTCAAAGTCTTCTTGACGATCTGACTTGATCTGAACTCCTTGAATAGATAAGTGTTCTTTATGTTTCCCTTTTGATGAGAAGAGTGGTTTATTTAATTTTCCTAAAAATGAGCCTTTTTTCTCATTATCTTCTTCGTCCAGAGCTCTTCTACGCCCCTTGGACGAAAACATACTTTTTGCCATAATCTCCTAATCTCCCTTATTTTTCCTAAAAACTATTTCCCTATTGGCTCGCCTTATATTTATCTCTAAAATATTCAGTTAGCTTATTTATATCCGGATTCTCTAAAGCTGCTGTATAAATAGCAAACTCATTAATGTAAGTATTACCGCTAAAAATGACCTTACCACTGCTAAAGTTATGAGTCACTTGAGTACTGCTTAGTCTTATGTTCTCGGTATGTACTAACTCACCATTAACGAAAACTTCTATAACTAGACTTGTGTTGTTCACTACAGCACTCCGCACTTGGATAGAATTATCTTTGTTATAATCTATCCTCACTGATGACGGTTGCTGCCCCCCACTGTTATCTACGCTTTTATCTGTTTTAATAAAATCTAATCTACCATCTGCCTCTAGATTAATACCCCAAGACAAAGTGTTGTCTAACTGATAAGTCAGAATTTTCCCTGACTGCTGACGATTTCCAAGCAGGATAGATGTTGTCAGACCATTGCTAAAGTCTCTCGTAAATCCCATTTCTTTTTTATCGTTTGGTTTATCACTAAGAGCAATGAATTGACGTGGCTGTTTAATAGCTTCCTCATAGTAGCTCAACACCGGATAGATTCCAACATACGGCTGATTTGGCTTGGCGTGATTTTGAATGTCAGTATCTGTATGAGAGACTCCATCAGAAGGTAAAAGAGATTTACTTCCATCCCCATTCTTCTGCAAAATCAAATCAGCATCCGTATGAACCTCTAAATTATTAGTGACAGGAAGTCCCATTACCCAAATACGTTTTTCAGCCTCTTGGTACTCGCCAACACGCCCGAAAGAGTTAATAGCTCTTGCCGCATAAGTTAAATACTTCCCTCGCATACTATCAGTAATAGTGAACTTTCTATTGGATAAATTAGGTTTTAAAGTAAAATCACCCGGCATACTTGGAAAGACAATGCGAGAATTGTTACTTGCGATTCTATTCCCTGGTGTACCAATAGGAACAAGGCGTTCCCCGTCTTTTTCAATGTTTCTATCACCTTCAAACCAGCCAGATTCAAGATGGATTTTAGATTTGTTATTTTGCTGTCCCTGATTCAGACTTGCTTCTCCTTCTGGAGCATCTTCTCCAACATAGTAGAACCCCTTTGAGTCTTTAAGTCTAACAGATAGGTCAGTTGGGATATCGAGGACACTTTCCTTGGCATTCGCTACAAAAAGACGAAGAACTTTCTTTTTATCATCATAAGAGAGGGTCTGACCTTTGACAGGTATGGACCGAGAAGCCTCGTTTCCCTTCCGATAGACAAAGTTTTCTGTCTCTGTTCCGTGGCCACCTTCTCGCTTAATCTGAGATAGTCTCTTCTCAAAGGACTCCTGTGCATCAAAGTTTTCAATATTTTGACCACGCTGACGCATAATAGATTGATAACCCGTTGAGAAGAAGGCCAATAACGAAACAGTAACGACAGACAGAATAATCAAGGATATCAGAACTTCCACAAGGGTCACACCCTTTCTCTTTTGTAAAAAGTGCTGTTTCATATTTCCTCCTTACTACGGTCCATTTACAAACCACAAATCTTGCTCCACTTGCTTTTTGATATCAGCAAATGTCTGCTCAAGCTGCTTATCATCTGATACATCTGTATAACTAGTTTCTGGAACCCCTTCCTTTATAGCGGAGGTTAGCTCTTCTCCTTTTACTTTATCATTTTTATCAGCCGAGAAACCAATAACATTAATTCTTTTAATTCCTTTTCCAAATTTTTTCGAAACCTCACTAGAATATTTTATAGCCCGACTCACTTCCGGCTCAGGAGTCCCAGGAGCAAAACCAGCGTTATTCCGTGTCGAATGGAACCCTGTTGATAAATCATATTCCCAATTATAGAAATAAGAACGAGACACAAATCTTACTCCATCTTTATCTATCCCTCTGAGTTCAATCTTATTTCCCCGATAATTGTACCTAGGATCAACAGTATAAGCAGTAGGAACTCCATCCGTCAAAAGAACTACATATTTGAGCTGGGCTGCATTATTTTGAAGACTGACCATTCCATAACGAAGACCATCACCTGGATTAGTTGCATGTTCTGGATTCAGATTATCAATAGCCCTATTAATAGGGGTCAAACCTTTATCCAACTCAAGAAAATCTTGCTGTACAAAGCTAGCATGAGAATTAAATTGCACAAGATTGACACTGACATTCCCAACCGGTTGAAGATCTGCCATCATTTTCTTAGCTTTATCTTTCAAGATACTAATTCGGCTTCTATTTTTCAGTGGATCATCAGACTCAGAATTTACTGTTTCTGAACCGTTTAGACTGAACTTCATGGAACCAGAAGCATCAAAGACAAAACTGATTGCTACATTGGCCTGACCTTCGATTGGATCATCACGATAAGCCAGAGCTATGCCTCTTTTCCCTTTAGCAACCTTAGAAAACACTTGCTTAGTATTAAGAGCTGACATAGCTGTGTGTATACTCAGCTGATTTTGAGAACCTGCGTATTTCCCTTTCAGTTCATAAGAAACCAGACGATTATCCTTATAGTCATCATTTTTCTTGAAATCTAACTCCATTTTCAAATCATAGAGTGATTTTGTTCCTAGCTCCCTGATTATCCAATCGTTATTTGCTTTATCCCATATATAGTTGAGAATTTTTTTCCCATCCTCAGAAAGCCCAACATAACTCCAGCCTTTAGTAAATTTTGATTTATTGCCATATTTAGAGTCATCAAGAATGAAAATCGCTGTAGATTTACTGATAGTTCTATCCACATATTGCATGGAAGTTCTCATATCTGCCTGAATGGATGCTTCCTGTTGAATCAGCTTTCGGCTTGTGAACATGGTATTAAAGATAACTCCCACAATCAGCAGAACCATTGAAGTCAGCATGATGCTAACCATCAACTCGACCAGAGTGAAACCTTTTTTTAATTTGTTCATCTGCTCTCCTTTATTCATTTGTAACTAATCGCCCCTTTTCTGAACGAATCCCACTGGTAGCCCATTTAAAAACGACTGTGTGCTCATAATAACTTTTACTTCCAGTAAGATAGGATTTGGAAACTATTGTAATATAATAATTCTCACTTCCACTAGTAGCCCCTTCAAAAGATCCATTGATTTCAATCTCTGCTTTGGCGCCATCCTTAAAAGTGTGAGTTGACTTGATTGGCTCCCTAGATCTATTTCGACTTTCAGCTCGAGCTCCAAATTCATTATAAAGAATTTTTCCGCCTTCATCGCCAAAATAAGCTCCTAGAGCTAGCTGAGAACCTGAAGTCGCTGCATACTTTGCTTTCATATAACTATACATACGTTGAGTCTGCACCTGCCCCGTGTCCACGATAGATGCCATAATACCTAGCATAGCCACCAATAGTACAATGGTCACAATAACAATAGGCAGGGTTGAGCCTTGTCTTTTTTTTCCTTTCATGGATAATATCTCCTAATTTTCTCTTTTGATATTGCCAAAATAGTTGTCATCATCTGACAACTACTTTGGTAATATCCGACTGCCTTGGCAGTCGGAATAGAGATTTTCTCTAATTTTCTATTATTAGCTAGCGCTATTAGATCTCCAGTCAAATTCCCAAGTAATAGGCTTCCCGCCACTAGCCGGTGTATAAGTCGAAATCAGCTTATGACTCGTCTTATTAACCTCATGGGCAATCTTGCCATTATCTGCTGCAAGAGTCTTAGAAAGCTCTCCTGAACCCTGAGATTCTTTGGCTATATAAGGCTTGAGCGCATCAAGGTCTGGCACATCAGCCGTTTCTGGTTCGACTTGCGAGCCAATATAGGACTGCACAGCCTGAACCAGCTGACGATGTTCCGACTGGATACGTGCCTTGCGGGCAGTATCCTGGAAAGAAACAAGAGAAGGAATAGCGACTGCTGCGAGAACTGCGATAATAATAATCACCACAATCAACTCAACCAAGGTAAAGCCTTTACCTTTTTTCTTCAAGTCCTGACGGAACTTTTGCAGTTTCTTTAGCATTCGTTGATGTTCTCCCTGTTTTTACACCTAACTTTTTATTATTGCGAATTACTGTTAGACTTCCAGTCATAGGTCCAAGTCTTAGCAGCACCGCCACTCTTTGGAGTATAAGTTGAAATCAACTTGTTACCAGTAATTACGTGAGCTGGACCGTTATTTGCTCCATCTTTAGCAAGAGTATCAGCAAGAGTACCTTTACCTTGAGAGTTTTTCGCAATGTAAGGGCGCAATTTCTCAAGAGTTGGTGCTTCAGCAGGATTTTCAGGATCTACTTGTGAACCAAGATAAGATTGAATAGCTGATACCAACTGACGGTGTTCTGTTTCGATACGGCTCTTACGCGCACTGTCTTGGAAGCCTGTGATAGCTGGGATAGCTACTGCTGCAAGGACAGCGATGATGATGATTACGACAATCAATTCAACCAAGGTAAAACCTTTACCTTTTTTCTTCAAGTCCTGACGGAACTTTTGCAATTTGTTTAACATTTTGAATAGATCTCCTATTTTTTCATAATTTTTACTATTTCCGCCCACAGGGGCATTCGTTTTGTTCCTAGCTGGGAGACCCCACAAACTCCCAGCATCCGAACGGTTTTCCTAACTTTTTGTGCAGAGCAATTACTCTGCGAATTCTAACTTTTTCTGTAAATAATCTTTTATTGATTTGCTTCAGCGCCCTGTTGAACAGCATTAGCAATTTCAAACATTGGCAACATAACAGAGGCAACGATTCCCCCGATGATAACCCCCATGAAGATGATCATGGCTGGTTCCAAGAGTGAGAGCAACTGCTTGATAGCTGCTTCAAGCTCTTCTTCATAAAAATCTGATGTTTTATTGAGCATGGACTCCAGAGACCCAGACTCCTCACCAATCTTGACCATCGAGAGCATCATAGGCGGGAAGAGACCTGTCGAGGTCAGCATACCTGTCAGGCGTTCCCCTTTTTGCAGACCTTCATTGGCGATTCTCAGCTTGTCAATAACAACAGCGTTATTGGTCGTTGCAGCAGCTGAATCAATGGCCTCGACCAGAGGGATACCCGCACTGGTAAGGGTAGCCAAGGTGCTGGCGAAACGAGCAGTGACAATCTTCTGCATCGGTCCTTTGACGACTGGCATCTTGAGCTTAAGCTGGTCCAGTTGGTATCGTCCTGCCTCAGTACTGCGATAACGCAGGAAGAGGAAGACTAGAAGCCCAACCCCTCCAAAGAGGATATACCAGTAAGATTGGACGAAGTTACTAGCTGCCAAGACGATACGTGTAGGCAAAGGTAATGCTACACCACTCTGCTCAAAGATTCCCGAGAAGTTAGGGATAACGACATAGAGCAAAACCAAGGTAGCAGCTACTGCCAGAAAGGCAAGGACCGCTGGATAGATCATAGCTCCACGAATCTGGCGACTTGTCTTGAGCTCCTTATTATAGTGCTCAGACATTCTTTCCAGTACCTCGTCTAGCTTACCAGTCTTTTCACCAGCCTGTACCATACGGATTAAGAGGTCGGGAAAGAGACCATTTTGCTCGATTAGAGCCTTGGACAGCTGATTCCCTTCCTTCAGGCCTTTACTGATAACCTTCAGACTTGCCTTCAAGTTTTTGGCATCTGTCTGCTGCTCTAAGATATCTACTGCATTGTTGAGCGGGATACCCGAGTTTAACATAACCGACATCTGCTTACAGAAGAGCGATATGTCCTTGAGCTTGATCTTCTTGCTTTGGAAAAGGGTGATTTCCTTAGAGCCCATGACTTTTTCTTCGACACTGATTGGCTTCCCTTTGAGACGGATCCGATTGACAGCGTCTGTCCGGTTAGGAGCGTCCACCTCTAGTGTGACGACCCCTTGCCGAGTGTCGAGGTATTTACAAACATATACTGTCATGCTCTAGTACCCCACTATCCCTAGGGATTTCTCGACTTGAGCGCGGTCCACTGAGTAGGACAGCAGCGTTCTTTGGTCGATGACATTGCGACGGTAGAGTCCCATGAGCGAAGTGTCCATGGTAATCATGCCTAGCTGAGCCCCTGTTTGGATTGGCGTCAAGAGCTGGTGGGTCTTCCCTTCGCGAATGAGGTTGCGAATAGCGGGAGTTCCCAGCATGATTTCAAAGGCAGCCACACGCCCCTTGCCGGTCGCTGTACGCATGAGCTGCTGCGATACAACTCCTTCCATAACAGCGGAAAGCTGTACACGGATCTGCTCCTGCTGCTCGGCTGGAAATACGTCGATAATCCGGTCCATGGTGTTTACGGCACCGACCGTATGGAGGGTTGACAGGACTAAGTGACCTGTTTCCGCCGCACGCAGGGCGATTTCAATCGTTTCCTTATCCCGCATCTCACCGACTAGGATAACATCCGGGTCCTGACGAAGCGCACCGCGGAGGGCATTTCCGAAGCTCTGCGTATCCGCTCCCAGCTCACGCTGGTTGACCAAGCACTTATTATGCGTATGCATGTACTCGATTGGATCTTCAATCGTAATGATGTGCTCGTCCCGCAAGCTGTTCATGTAGTTAATCATGGTTGCCAGGGTCGTTGACTTTCCGCTTCCTGTTGGTCCGGTAACCAATATCAGCCCCCGGCGTTTCTCAGCTAGCTTTTTGATAACTGGTGGCAATCCCAGAGATTCCATAGATGGAATATCCTTGGGAATGACCCGCAAGGCAATCCCGCAGTTGTTTTTCTGCTTAAAGATATTGACCCGCAAGCGATAGCCATTATCGACCTCGTAGGCACAGTCCACTTCACCGACTTCTAAAAGATGAGCAATCTGCTTCTCATTTAAAATGTGCTTGGTGAAGCGAACCGTGTCTTCGTTGGTCAAAATTGTATTGTTGAGTTGTGTTAACCTCCCGTGCAGACGCATGCTTGGCTCAGCGCCAACCGTGAAGTGGATATCTGATGCACCCGCTTCAATCGCCTGCTTAATTAACTCATCCAAATTCATCCTAAACTTCCCCTTCTAGACTAAAGGCAATCTTCATTGCTTCTTCAATCGTTGTAGTCCCCTGTTTTGCGATATCAATGGCCTCCTCCGCCAAGTCTCGCATACCATTTTTCTTAGCTTCTGCTCGAAGCTGTGCTGTTGTTCCACCATCATTAATTAGTGATTTAATCTCCCTTGTCACTGCCATGATTTCGTGGATAGCTATACGTCCATAGTATCCCGTACCGCTGCAGTAGTTGCAGCCGCGTCCGCGATACAAGGTGTCTCCCTTGTGAATACCGATACCTGCATGTTCATTTGTTTCTACAGTATATTCAGTCTTACACTTAGGACAGATGCGCTTAATCAAGCGCTGTGCGATAATACCGACAGTCGCCGTTGAGACCAGATAAGGCTTGATGCCCATATCGACCAAACGGTTGACTGTACTAGCTGTATCATTGGTGTGGATAGTCGAGAGAACGACGTGACCAGTGATAGCGGCCCGAACCGCGATACTAGCTGTCTCTTCGTCCCGAATTTCCCCCAAGAGAACGATGTCCGGGTCCTGACGCAGGATACTTCTCAAACCACTCGCAAAGGTCAGTCCAGCTTTATTATTTACCTGAACTTGGTTGACCCCTTCCAATCGGTACTCAACCGGATCTTCAACAGTGATGATATTTTTTCCTACATCATTGAGCTCACGGAGCGCTGTGTAGAGAGTGGTCGTCTTTCCGCTTCCTGTCGGACCAGTCAGCAAGATGATGCCTTCTGGCGCCTTAAGAATATCTTCAAAGAGCTTCTGATTGGTTGGCGAGAATCCTAGCTCCTCTTTACTGAGGAGAGTTGCATTCCGGCTCAAAATCCGAATAACGATTTTTTCACCGAATACAGTAGGCAAGACTGAAACCCGCATGTCGACTTCTTTGCCGTCGATGGTTGTTTCAATCCGTCCATCCTGAGGAATCCGTCGCTCGGCAATGTCCAGACCACTCATGATCTTAATCCGTGTCGCAATGGCTGAGTGAGCATTGGCTTTCAACTGCATGTTTTCCACCAAAGTCCCGTCAACCCGGAAACGAACACGAACAACTTTTTCAAAGGGCTCAATATGGATATCGCTGGTCCGCGTCTTGATTGCCTGACTGATAATCGAGTCAATCAAACGTACAACCGGAGCGTTTTTGATTTCGAGATCTTCTTCGACGATCTCTTCATCCACATTAAAACCTTCGATTTCGGTCGCTGCCTGTTGGGCTTCTTCTCCTTTGGAATAGTATTGATCGATATACTTTTCAATATCATCCCGAAAAGTTACATAAGGTTCTACCGCCATCTTAGAGACGATTTTAACGTCATCTAGAGCGATATAGTTGCTTGGGTCTGCCATCGCAACTATTAACTTGGGTTCTTCTCCCTCTTCTCCATCTGTGAAAGAGATCGGAATCAATCCATGACGTTTAGCAACTTTTTCTGAAACCTTCTCGACAGCTTCCTTTTCTATCACAAACTGTGATAGATTGACATGAGGTACACGATAGTAGTAACTCATGACTTTCAGCATATCTTCTTCTGTCACATAGCCCTTGCTGATTAGATATCTCTCTAACTGCATGTTTGATTGTGGCATATCTTGAAGAATTTCTTCTTTTTGAGCTGCCGTTATCAGATTGAATTGAACCAATATAGCGATTAGTGCCATTTGTTTCTCCTGTCTGTGATTTTTTTGTAAAAATCCTTCAATTCTTTCTATGCGTTATTAGATAACAGCTTTCTTAAAAAAATCTCCCTCGCTTAAAGTTTCCTTTAAGGTTTCTTTAAGCTTTTTAAGTTAGGCTAGTACATGGAAAATTTACCAATAGAACCAAACTTAATGTTTTAAGTTAGATGCTTTGAGCAGTATCTCTATTTGATAAACCTAGCAAACAGTCCTTAAAACAATCCTAGGATTGATAAGGGGCGTTTTAGATTTGTCAAAAGGGGCGCAAAAAAGCAGATGCCAAAAACATTTGTTCTTGCGTTCTTAAATACTATACAAAGCAAGTTCTCTTGCAAAATTTCTCATGCTTTTAGATGCAGGTTAAACCGTGTGTGTGTGAAGTTGGTTTAACCCGAATCAGCAAGCAGCCAGTGCCATAAGATAAGAATTCTTGTCTTATGGTTTTTCTTTTTACCGATATGCATATTTTGGTAGGAAATGCTAGGAACAAAAGCTTTATTTGCTTTAAAAAACATTTACCTATCACAGTATATGACATAATTGACATCTTGTCAACAAGTTTGCATCGAAAAAAATGATTGCATTTAAAAAAATGTTTAATTTTGATAAAAGCTTGTTATATCAACGTTTCTAACGTTTTTTTAATGACTTTTTTTCTTTCGAGGTTTAAAAAAAGCAATTTTTCAAGGGAATTTCTCCCCTTTACTGCTTCTTTTTCAACCTTCAAATGGACAGTGTGACAGCATCTGTCCTCTTCTAATCGGTAGTCGATATGCTTAGGAAAGGCGCTTCAGGACAAGGCTTAGCAAGCTTTGCCTGTTTCTTCCTACCCAATAGTATATGCTACAGAAAATGCATTGTCAATACATTTGCATTTTATTAGATGTAAAACTTCTCTAAAAATGTACAATGTAATCAGCTTGTCTATTTTTTATAGAAAAACCACAAAATCAAAAAGCTAGAATTTTCAGACAGGGAAATAGAGGAATTAAATAAGAAGAAAATCGTAAAAATAGAACCAGTTAATTGATGAAAATTAGACTGCAAAACAAAAAAACAGCCCGATATATCGGACTGCAGAGATATAGTTTATAGTAGTACTATTTAAGTATGAGGTTTTAAATCGCCCTCTCCACCTATGCACCACTCTTCATGTTCTTCCAAGCTGCTATCCGTCTGGATAGTGATTTTGGTAATACCGTAAGCTTGCAATTCTTGACGCAGGGTGGCTTGGGTCTCGGCCAGAAGCTCTGGATTTTCAAGACAGATATGGATCATGGCAAATTTTTCCAAACCGTCTGTGGTCCAGACATTGAGCTGAGTAATAGCCTGAACGTTTTCAACCGCCAGAATTTCCTGATAAAGCTGGCTCAAATCAATATCGCTTGGGATATGATCCAGAAAAATCTTGATGTTTTCCCAGAACTTAGGCAGGGCCTTGCTGACGATGAAGCCTGCAATGAGCAGGGAAAGCAGCGGATCAAGAAAATACCAATCGGTAAAGCGCAAAACGATGGAGACTAGAATAACAGCCACCCAGCCCAGAATGTCCTCTAAGAAATGGAGACTGAGAATAGACTCATTATGACTGTGTCCATGGCTATGTCCATGACCAACCACCTTGCTGGCTGCTAGATTGACTATAATGGCGAAAATACCCAGCACCAGCATGCCGTCATAATTGACCTTTTCAGGCGCAAAGACCTTGGGGATATTTTCGATAATCACCAAGGTCGAGCCAACCAACAAGATGACCGAAGTCAACAGGGCTCCCAAAAGGCTGTAGCGCTTGTAGCCCAGAGTGTATTTCTTGTCTTCTTTTTTATTAGAAATTTTTTCAAAAAAGGTGGAAAGTCCGATGGCCATCGCGTCTCCTGTATCGTGTACAGCATCGGCTAGTACAGCGCTGGAATTGAACATGAAGCCAAAGATAAACTCAAGAATGGCAAAGGAAAAGTTTAACAGAAAAGCAATAGTCATATTTTTACTAGATTTCACGGTAGCCTCCTTTCAGTTTGGCTAAATTTATAGTATAATGTAGTCAAAACGGAACACCTTGTTCGGTTTTCTTTATCTTTATTATCCCTTATTCTCAGAAAGGAAACAAGAAGCAATTGAGGGGCTTTGTCTGTTACTGAACAATCCTGCTCTTTTGTTCCGAAACGCTATGGATCGACGAGTCAAGAAATCACGCGCAGCTATTTACCAAGCTTTTATCAGCCTGCTGCATCAAAAAAGCTATGAAAGCATCACCGTGCAAGAAATCATCGACCTGGCAGACGTTGGCCGGTCGACTTTTTATGCCCATTTCGATACCAAGGAAGCCTTGCTAGAGGAAGTTTGCCAAGACCTCTTTCAGCATACCTTTCTTGAACGCGACGACGGCAAGGATCTCTTTGAAGCAACCGCCCATATTTTCAAGCATTTCCAAAAGAATCAGGACAAGATTGCGACCTTGCTGCTTTCGAAAAATATCTATTTCACCAATCGCTTAAAGATTGAGCTGGAAAATTATCTCTTTCCGATGATTCAGGAACAGCTCCTGCAGAAAAAATCTCAGCTGCCAGAGCCCTTTCTAAGAAATTATGTGACTTCTACCTTTGTGGAGACGGTCAGCTGGTGGCTCCAGCAGAAGAAAACATTGCCAGAAACAGTTATCAGCCAGTATTTTCTGGATTTGATGGACTGATTTTATTTTGATACTTATATAGGAGGAAACTTAACTTTATGAAAAAGACACATTCGAAATTTTTACTTCCAGGTATTCTGATGGTGGGGGTTGTCCTACGGGCACCTTTTGCAGTGCTACCTGTTGTGCTGGGCGATATTGCTAAGGGACTGCAAGTTCCCGTCAACTCTCTGGGACTGCTGACTAGCCTGCCCTTGATCATGTTTGCCCTCTGCTCAGCCTTTTCCCCACGCCTGGCTCAAAAGGTCGGACTGGAAAAGCTCTTTACAATAGCCATGATTGTGCTGACTCTGGGCTCTTTTATTCGTATCTTTAACCTGCCTCTACTCTACGCAGGTACAATCATGCTAGGGGCTGCCATCGCTGTCTTAAATGTGCTCCTGCCTAATGTCATTCAGGCTAATCAGCCAGGGAAAATTGGATTTTTAACCACGCTTTATATCACTTCTATGGGACTGGCCATCTCAGTCATGTCTCCCTTGGCTACGCCTATTGTCCGCTTAGCTGGCTGGCAAGGATTGATTCTCGTCCTGACCCTCATCTGCTTACTGGCCTGCTTAATCTGGCTGCCTAACAGCCGTCACAATCACAAGCTAACTAGTAAAAATCGTGAACAGCAAATGGGCTCTCTGCTAACAAATCCTAGAGTATGGGCTTTGATTGTTTTCGGTGGCCTGCAGTCCTTACTCTTTTATACGGCTATCACTTGGCTGCCGACTCTTGGCCAGTTGGCAGGACTTTCCGATGATGCTACTGGATTCTTAGCCTCTATCTTTTCAATTATCAGCCTTCCTTTGGCTATGACGATACCTAGTCTGACAACGCGTCTATCCGCTAAAAAACGCTTGGGGATGATTGCTCTCTTTTCTGTAACTGGTATGGTTGGTCTGGGCATGCTGCTGGTCAAGACAGATTCCTTTATCTACTGGCTCATTCTCAATCTGCTAATCGGTATGTCCGTCAGCGCCCTCTTCCCTTACCTTATGGTTACTTTCTCGCTCAAAACCAGTACTCCTGAGCAAACCGCTCAGCTATCTGGCTTAGCCCAGACTGGTGGTTATATTCTGGCCGCCTTTGGTCCTAGCCTCTTTGGATACAGCTTCGATTTATTCCATTCCTGGACTCCAGCCATCCTCATTCTCATTGGCTTGGCTGCCATCGTGACACTAACTCTCTTTTACATTGAGAAGTTTGACAAGATCTAATATAGACGAAAAAACGCTTAGAAATCCTAAGCGTTTTTGCAATAGTTGAGGCACTCTTCCAGGTCCACATCCCGTTCTAAGTGCTCTGGTGTCCAAGGAATCAAGATATCCGGCTCAACTCCCTTGTCATTCATGCCCTTTCCTTGATCAATCCTAGTGTCACGTGAAGTAGGAAACAGGAGCTCATAGTCACCAAAATCCTTCACGTAGCAATTGGAATAATCTAAAATTCCCATAGTCGGGCGCCCTAGGACCGTAACCTTGGGCATCTTTTTCATGGTATCAACAAAATTGTCACCTGAAGACCCACAAGTAACATCTGCTAGTACAAAGACTTTTTCAGGTCGAGCTAGGCCTAGAACCTCTGGCAAAAAGTTTTGATTGCTGTCTTCATCGTCATAAAGGACATACCCTTTCCCCCGATTTTCTTCTAGCTCTTTTAGAAATTCTTTGATGATCTGGTGAGTTTCTGGTGACAAGTTTGGATCTTCTAGGATATTTTGCATTAGTTGCTGACGCAAATCAACATTTCTATCAGTATAGAGAATCTCCATCCCATCGTCGTTTGGCAAATCTAAGTTACTGAAGGCCTTTCCCTGAGGGAGAGTATATTTGAAAAGTGGATAATAAAGCGAGTCTGTCCCGCCATAATTGACTCGAACATCAATGATTAAACACTTAGCCTGCTCAATAGCTGCTTGACTGTCTGCATATAGCTGACTGATAGCAGCCTCATTCGTAAAATCTTCTAACTTAAGATAGACGATATCCTCAGAAAGTCTGCGCCATTCAAACTGCGGTGGCTTCTTTGGGTGGGCAGTCGGCTGAACATGCAGTTGCTCTTCCTTGCCATTGCGTACCACCGTAACTTCTCCGGCATGCTCCACAAAGTAAGCCCACTCCTTGTGCTGTCGCTCTGGTGTGGCACTGACAAAATAATCCTTGTGCTCTTGATAAACCTGGGGCAATGGTTTCCCATCCAAGGCTAGAATCTGGTCTCCACGTTTCAGCTCTGTATCGCTATTTGCCTGCAGGACGTAGAGGTAGTCTTGGTAGTATCTCAGTTTAAAGCCGGGCGGTTACGTTTCCTTAAGCCCAAACCAAACATGAGACAAAATTCCAAAACTGGCTATATAACAATGCATCTGGTAAAGAAAGTCCTCTTGGCTCATCTAGTCTGCGATACGCGCTCGATATTCTTCGGGATTTGCACCCTTGATGTCTTTCTTTGTGGAGGAATCCTCTCGCATAATTTCTACGACTTGGTCAAAAACCTCTGTTTTCTTCATCCTTTACTCCTTCTTCCAGGTGGCTTCATCATCTAGCAGACCTCGCTTGGAAATTTTTGAGACATGACGATTGCCAGCCACATAAAAGCCCAAGGGCTCCTCGCGCCAGGCATCTGTGCAGGTCACGCCAATCCGCGGACGGCTGGCAATCTGATTGGGAGTCAGGTCATAGGCTAATTGCAGACTGGAGGTCGCTAAACTCTGTCCATCAAAGCGCTTATCAATCCCAGCATACTTGGTTAACTTGCCAGGGCCGTTAGCTAAAAGGCGGCCATCCGGTAGCTCCAAGGCTCGAATCAGGATGGCTTCGGCCACATTTTCAGCCTTGGTCACCAGATTCAGCATCTGATGGCCATGAATCTGATAGACATACCAGTGCCCGGCCAACAGATACATGGATTCATTCTTAGGGGAGCGGCGCCCTCTAGCTGAATGACAGGCGCTGTCCTGACTTCCTAGATAGGCTTCTGTTTCGACAATCCGGCCTAACTTTTGGCCATTTAGAATCAGTTGCATACCTAGCAAAGCCCGCGCTGCTGCAACTGTGTCTGTCTCGATTAGTTTCTGAAAATTTCTTGATAACATAGGTTGATTATAGCATGATTTCTCCATTTACAGAGGAAAAGAAATGTTGCAAAAATGTTATTTTTCTCCTTCTCATAGACTTGTTATTTATTACAAAACGATTACAAGATAAATAGCCCAGAAAGCGCGAAAAAGCTTGTAGAATCTGTATATTTTCTATTTATCGTACATATAATTTGTAACATTTTTATTAATACAGTATGTTATTTATGTATCAATCCAGTTTTTCATTGCTTCAAATGAAATATTTGTTTAATATTATACTAGAAGGAGGGGTAAGATGAAAAAATTATCTAAAATTTCTTTATTTTTATTACCACTAATTGCACTTTTCTTTTTGGCAGCTTGCGGAAATTCTGCAGATAAGAAGACTGAAGAAAGCTCAAGTTCAAGCGTATCTTCTTCATCTAAAGCTAAGACAAGCTCTAGCAGCTCATCTGAAGAAAGCGGCAGTGCCAAAGTCAACGTAAACGGCGGAGATGCTAGCGTTAATGTAAATGGCGGAGACGAAAGCGGCGATGCTTCTGTTGAAACTAACGGAGACGGTAGTGCTAATGTACAAACTGACAACGCTGGTGTTAACGTAAATGAAGATGGCGTTCATGTTCAAGGCGGCGGTGTTGATGTTAAGGTCGGCAGCGACGGAACTGTCAGTATCCAAACACCTTAATTGAAAAAAGTCTTTCGATTATTACAAATCATGAAAACCGAGTTTAGCTCGGTTTTTGATTTTCTCCAATATAATTCTTAATGACTTATAAATGATTATAAATGCTTTTAAAAACTTATTCGTTGTGTTATACTCTATTTAGAAAAGTAAGGAGAAACAAGCATGTACCAAGAACAACGCTTAGCTGAAATCTTAGAGCTCTTGGCTGAGAAAAAACAGCTGTCAGCCAGGGATATGGTAGGGCATTTTCAGGTTTCTAAAGATACCATCCGACGAGATTTTTCGATTTTGAGCGAGCGTAGGCTTGTGCAGCGCACCCACGGAGGCATTATCCCGCTGGATACTAGCCGGCAAATCCCCTCCTTTAACGACCGTATCAACCAACTAAGTCAAGAAAAAAAGGCTATTGCTCAGAAGGCTCATGACTTTCTCAAGCCGGGGCAGATTGCTTTCTTTGATGTCTCAACAATTGTTCTCCATCTGGCTCAGCGCATCAAGGAGCCTATGACAATCTATTCTCATTCTCTGGATAATGCAATCATGCTGAGCACCCAGGACAAAGTGGACTTTCACCTCTTAGGCGGGAAATTTTATCCCAAAAACCGATTTTACTATGCGCTCAATGAAGCAGAGCTGCTGCAGCAAATTTCCTTTGACATTGCCTTTATCGGGGCAGCCAGTGTCTCTGATGGTCTAGTCAGCTTTGAAGACGAGGCTGATGCCCACCTGAAAAAACTGGCTTTGAAACACGCCAAGATTAAGATTCTGCTGGCCGAGCAAGACAAATGGCAGAAAGAGTCCAAGTACATCCTGGCTCCTGTCAGCAACTTTGACTACTGGATTACGGACCAAGAGCCCAGCCCTGAAGTCCAAAAACTGCTTGGAGACAAGGTTAAAATAATTTATTAAATCAATTCATTAGATACATAGGAGGACGAGCTATGACAAAACAAGCGATTCGCCTGATTATCAGCGACATTGACGGCACGATTTTGGATGACCAGCATCAAGTAGATTCTGAGCTCAAGGATATGATTCCCCTACTAAACCGGGGAAAAATCCCTTTCGTTCTGGCTTCTGCCCGCTCTCCTCTAGGCATGGAGCCCATTGCGCGTGAGCTGGGGCTGGGAGATAATCCACTGGCCTGCTACAATGGCGCTCTGGTCATCAAGGGCGACCCGCAAGCTTATGAAACTATTATCGAGCATCCTCTGGACAAGAAAGAAATCCGCATTTTTCTGGAGCTCGTTAAAACTGAATTTCCTAGCGTGTCCATCAATCTCTATTCCGGCAAGGATTGGATTGCCGATCGTTTGGATAAGTGGGTACAGATAGAGGCAGCTATTACAGGGGAGCAGCCGATGATTCAGAATGTACTAATGCCAGTACTAGATGCGCAAATACCCGTCCACAAGCTACTTCTTATCGATAAAGCGCCTGTCATCCAGAAACTCCATGACTACCTACAGACCTTGGACTTTCCCAAGACAGCCTTCTACCTCTCTAAGGACAACTACATGGAAGTTACAGCCAAGCATGTCTCCAAGGAGCAAGCTTTGTACGAAATTGCCCAGCACTACCAAGTGCCACTAGAGCAGGTCATGACAATTGGAGACAACTTCAATGACCTTCCTATGCTCCGCCTAGCTGGACTTGGAGTCGCTATGGGCAACGCCCCTGAAGCAGTCAAAACCGAAGCCAAAGCAGTCACCAAAGGCAACAATGAGCACGGGGTCGCGGAAGCTGTCGAAAAGTATGTTTTACTATAAGGCAAAAAATCTGCTCAAGGGCAGATTTTTTATTGATGATAATCATAAGCTAGACGAGGACTGCCGTCTGCCACATAAATAATACCGCACTCCCTAAAGCCGTAGTTCAGGACAGTAGCCTGCATAGCCTGATTATCCGCATGGGTATCGATTCGCAAATAGGGAGTCTGCTGGCAGCAAAAATCAAAGACCTGACGGGATAGGCCTCTAACTTGGCCATTTGAAGCGATGCGGTGAATTGTGCCGTAAGGCTCCACAAAATGCCAAGCTCCCTTTTCGATGACCTGATAGGTCGGGTCTTCTCCAATGATAAAGGCAAAGGTGCCAACCGGCCGCCCTTCTTCCTCGACAACAAAGGAATGGCCAGCCGCAATGTCATCCTCAATCAAGCTCGCGCTAGGATAGCCTCCATCCCACTGAGTCGGATTGCCCTGGTCTTTCATGAACTGACGGGCCACATCATAAATCGCCATAATGACTGGGATATCTTCTGTTTGGGACAAACGAATCTTCATCTTTCCTCCTTTATACAAATAAAGCTGGAAAGTCCCAACCTTATTTAAATTCTTCTGGTTTGCCAGTATACTGAGACCATTCCCTAGTGAAGAAACGGTCATTCATATGGTAGTTTGGCGCCGGCTGTGGATTGGCTACAAAAGGATCAACCGCCTTGTCAAAAGCCAGCCAGCCATTCCAGCCCATGTGAATAGTGTCCTGCATGAAGTAAGGCTTGTCGCCATCCTTAGAAAAGTCAGCAATGTTGGTAAAACCCTGGCTTTCCAGCTGATAGCGAATCTTAGCCACCGTCCGCTGGTACATTTCAGGACTGAGTCCTGTATACTCCATCCACTTGGAATTGACCGGTGGAATGATGAAGATGACATTGGTCTTTGACTTGGCAAACTGGTCCAGAACCAGCTGCAAGTCGTTGTACTCAGGGGATTTTTCATAAGATTGCTTGGTTTGAAAACCTCTGAGCTTGGCAACCTTGCCGGCCAGACGGGTCTTGTAAAATTGATTGTCTATGCCGAATTGATTGTTACTGGTCTTCTTCTTGGCCTCTGCTGTGGCAATCTCTTCCAAAGCCTGATAAGAGAAGGTATCTGGCAGATCAGCCATATAAGGTAAAATTCGCTGGTCATAATTTTCATTATTGAGGGCAGCAAAGTTGCTGAAAAAAGCATCTTGGCGCTCATTAAGATGAGCCATCATCTCAATATGGCGCTCTTCAAAGCTGCTCAGCTTTTTACCTTCAGACAGCTTCTGGACGCTCTCTGCCATAGCGACATCTGGATAGAGCTGCAGGAGGCGCTGGGCTGCATATTGCGCCGCCGCATCTCCTTGCTGTTGAGACAGATAAGCCGTCAGCTGATCGCTGTTGAAGTACTGCTGAAAGGCCGAAGCATCATAGCCAGTCTTGGTAAACCACTGGGGCGACACTACATAGACCGCCGTTTGCCCCTCCAACTCAGAGGACATCTGCTGCATACCAAAGTACTGATTAAATGATGCTGCCCCGCGCTGGCCTAGAAAATAAGGCCGATAGGAGCGGTCGTATTTCTCAGCCAGCACTGCCGGATGCATGCTATCAAAGCGCAGCCATTCGCTAGAGCCAAAGAAGGGAACAAAACGCATCTTCTTATCGGTCAAGGCTGTCACCTTCTTACTGCGGCTCTTGAAGTTTTCTGCTGTCAGTGTCACTGCTGAGCGCTTCTCCGCTTCTATATCATGCTTTTTATCAAGCGGATAGAAGAAAAAGAGCAGGGCAACCATGACCATGGCGCAGAAAACTGGCCCCAGAATCAGCCAGAGTCGTTTAAGCATTGCGAAGCTCCGTCACGCCTTCAACGATTTTATTAGCTGTGTTCCAGTCATCGCGGCCAAATTCAGACACTGGCACGCGGATGTCAAAACGGTTTTCCAGCTCAACAATCAGCTCGACCGTTCCCATACTGTCTAGGACACCAGCGTCAAACAAATCCTCGTCCATCATATCTGACACATCTTCCATAAATAGTTCTTCAATAATTTCAATTACTTCTGCTTTTATATCCATTTTTCTTCCTCATTCATTTTTATTTTTTAAACCAAAGCTCATTTAAAAATCCAGAAAAGATCAAAAATGAGAACATAACTGCGTGAAAGGTCACCACAATCCCCAAAGCTTGGGTCCATTTATTGTCTGGCAGAGGCGGAAGCCCCTTAGCCTTGCGCTCTTTGTTCAGCGTTTTCTTCTTACGCAGCCAGGCATCATTGACGACTAGACCAGCTCCATGAAAGAGACCGTAGGCGATATAGTACCAGGTTACACCATGCCAGAAGCCCATAATCAGCATGTTAATCAGATAGGCCACACTGGATGTCGTATTGCGGTTTTTAAAGACCTTATTGCGCATCAGCACCATGACCAACCGCATAAAGACAAAATCACGGAACCAAAAGGACAGACTCATGTGCCAGCGATTCCAAAATTCTTTCAAATCGCGTGAGAGAAAAGGCTTATCAAAGTTGATAGGGCTCTTGATTCCCATGAGATTGGAAATAGCTAGCGCAAACATCGAATAACCGGCAAAGTCAAAGAAGAGATCCAGACCAAAGACATACATGACGCCCAGAGTTCCCAGATTAAAGAAACCGCCGGTATAGAGAGCATAGGTCTTGACATGCCCCAGCAAGAGATGTCCAAAGATATGGGCCAGGATAAATTTATAAAGGAAACCTAGCATGATATACTTGACAGACTGCTCCAGCATATCCAGCAGCTCATCGCGCTCAGGAATGTTCAAATAGTCTTCATTGAAACGCTTGAAACGATCAATAGGACCGCTTGAAAAGGTCGGCATGAAGAGCAGGAAACGCAGGAACTCCCAGAGCGTGAACTCTGTCAAAACCCCATCGCGCATCTCAATCATCATCCCTACCGAGCGAAAGGTCAGATAGGAAATCCCCAAAAAGCCAAAGAGAGACTGATGGCCGCTGATTGCGGGCTCTACCTTGACAAGCACAAGCGGCAGAACTGCCAGCAAGGTATGCAGATAAAAGATCCACTTGCTGTCCCGCGACCGGCGATAGATCTTGTATGAATAAACCCAAACCGTCTGCCAGATGACATAGCCCAACAGAGCACAAAGCTGCGCCAGACTGGGACCTGTCAGCATCAGGACGATAAAGACCAAGCTGACCAAGGCTTCATAAAGGGGGAAGCGTTTCTTAAAGAAAAGTCCGACAAAGATTGGCAGAACTGCCAGAACGATATAGACAAAGTAAACTGGATTACCGTAGGGTTCCAAGTGAGGCAGCTGTTTCAAGAAATCCATCATCGCTTATTGACCTCGCTAATCAGCCCCTTAATGTCAATCTTGCCATTCGGGGTCAGAGGCAGGGTCTCTCGATAGAGGAACTTGGATGGCATCATATAGGACATCATGATATCCTGCAGATCTTCCTTGATTGCCTTGGTAATATCGATTTCCCGCTCAAACTGGGCTGCGACACCGTCTTTGAGGATGACATAGGCCAGCAGATTTTGGACCTTGTGGTCCTTATTGTAGCGGGGCACAGCCACTGCAGATTCAACGTATTTCGATTTGTTCAAGTTCTGAGACACATCCTCCAGCTCAATACGGAAACCATTAAACTTGATCTGGAAGTCCATCCGGCCACCGTAGAGCAGCAGACCTTCATCTGTCATCGAGCCGACATCTCCTGTATGATAGGCTGGCAGACCTTCAAATTCAAAGAAGGCCTCCGCTGTCTTCTCAGGATTATTCAGATAGCCCTTAGATACTGCTGGACCGCAGACGATGATTTCTCCCTGCTGGCCATTCGGTACCTTCTGTCCCTCTTCATCAATGACAAAGGTCGGAGAGTCCGCCTTGGTATAGCCAATCGGCAGGCGCTTGCAATTTTGCAGCATCTCATCTGTCACTGCTACTGCAGACAGGGCCACTGTTGCCTCAGTCGGACCATAGGCATTGATAATGCGAGCTTGAGGGAAGCGATCGCGCAGCTTCTGAGCTGTCTTGACTGTCAACTCCTCGCCGTCAAAATAGAAATGTGTCAGCTGAGGTAGCTTCTGGCTGTTAAAGTCATCCGACAGCAAGGCCATATCCGCGAAGGAAGGTGTCGAAGTCCAGATAGCAATAGGCAGACTGAGAATCGTCTCAAACAGCTGCTTGAAATCCTGAGTCACAGCCGAAGGTAGGGCAAAAAGAGTCCCTCCTAAGGCCAAAGTCGGCGCCCAGTACATGACTGACAAGTCAAAAGAATAAGGCGGCTGAGCCAACATTTGAGGACGAGCCGGAGTCGCAAACTCCTTATCTGTAATCATCCAATTCGTAAAGCTGAGCAAATTATTGTGAGAAATCTGCACTCCCTTAGGCTTGCCAGTCGTCCCTGATGTGAAAATGATGTAATAGTTATCATCTCCCTGCACCGGATGGCTAAGCTCATAGGACGCTCCCTCTCTGAAGGCTGTCTGAACTTGCTCCGCACTGAAAATAGGAGCAGCCACATCTGCCAGCGGAAAATCATTGATAGCAATAATCAAGCTTGGCTCAGCAACTTCCACAATCGCTGCCACGCGCTCCAAGGCTGAATGGCTGTCGATAGGGATGTAGGCATGACCAGACTTGGTCAAGGCCACAAAAGTAGCCAGCATTTCGTATTCCTGACCGCCAAAGACCACAACCGGAGACTTGTCAGGAAGTCCCAAACGGTCAATCTGAGCCGCCAACGAATCGGAATCCTTCTTTAAATCACCATAAGTATGAACTTGACCTAAAATATCATAAACCGGAAAATCCGGCTGCACCTGAGCAAAATGCTCAATCGCTTCAATCATATCATGTATCACTTTATTTGACATTATTTCCTACTCTCTCACATTAAAATTCATTATAGATAAAGCCACCCTGACCCTGACCTAGATAGCTAAAGAAATAAAGCAAGGCCAGAAAGATAACAAAATATAGTAGGGTTTGGCCCAAAAATTTATATAGGGTTTGATGTTTTTTCATTGATCTCTCTTATATTTTTAGTTAGACTTACACCATTTTACCATTTTATGGAAGATGTTTTCAACACAAAAGCTAAGGAAGATGTAAAGTTCTTGTAAGGAAGAAAGGTACTTTGATGTGCCTTATAAACAGCCATTAAAAGACTTTTTCAAAAAAGATCACCTTCTCTCTATATTAAATTGTATATATAAAAATAGGGAAACCTAACCACTAAGCTCCCCTATTGTTTGACTATTTCTTATCAGTAGAACTGTTATTTACATTACCATTAGGATTTAAAGCCTTTTCATTAACTTTTGACTCAGTACCATCCTTAGAATAAACAGTCAAAGGCTTATCAACACTATCACCATTCTCGTCTGAATGCCATCTTTCAATTATATATGGTGGTGGGTTATGACCAGATGTAGCAGCATTGTTATTATTCTGAGTTCCAAATATATAACCACCCAAACCTGCTGTAAGCATACCTATAATAGATATTCCAACTACTAAGATAGAAAGTTTCTTTTCTCTCTTTTCCATATATGTTATCTTATCGTTTTCTGCATTTAACTGACCTCTAAGCTGTTCCATTTCAGACTTATACTTCTCTTCTTTTTCTTTATCCAAGTTGGCTAACTTATCAATATATTCAGAGTTTTTAGCCTCAAGTTTTTCAATCTTTAACTTAAACTCCTTAGCCTGATTTTCCGTAATAATATCCTTGTGCTGTAAATCATCAATATGTCTAGCCCTAAGTTCTTCTAATTCTTTATACTTAGCCTCAAGAGCCAATTCGTAATCCTGAATTGTTTCATCTAACTTTCTATTAAGGTCAGCTCTAACTTTTTCTGCCTCACTCTGTTGCATCTGTTGAGCGTTAAGAACTCTGATTCTATCAGTTTCATCTGCTCTATGGCTTGTTATGAAATCTTTTATATTTAATGATAGCTGTTCATAAAGTAACCTCTCTTCTCTTTGAGATTCATTATAATTATTTGTAACTAGTTCCATAACACCAGTTATACCAGCTTCCATAGACGCTATAGCTTCACGCTTTCTTTCATCTTCAATATTCTTGATATAAGACGCTGCCTCAAATTCAATATCAGTTAGTGCAGTATTTTCTATTTCAGAAAGTCTCGCATCATGGATAGACTTATTTTCATCAACATACCTTCTAATGGCATCATGTCTACCTCTTTCACCAACAGCATCTAATTCCTTTTGCCATTCATCTTTAACAATCTGCTGTTTCTCAAAAATCAAAGATTTTATATTTTCAAGATTTTTCTTCTTCTTCTCTTCAATACCCTTCTTAACTGAAGAACCCCAATAAGATGGGTTATTAAACGAATAACTGTTACTTATTGTTTCAGCATGCAGAGAAATCAAATTCATATACATAGTTCTAGCCTTAGCTAAATTTCTCTGATGTAATTCCTGAATCTGCACATTCGCAGCTCGTCTCAATTCACAAACTTCCCTATCTAGTAAAGAATCAGGGTTTGTCACAGTCGTATCAAACAAAATAGGATTTTTCAAATCTGCAAAATAAGAATCAAATATAGCACCATCTATTTCTAGATCCAAATCACCCTTATTCAAAATCCTCGTAATTGTAGAATTTTGTAGTTCTTCAGATATAACAGGCTCTTCTAGTTCCTGTTGTATTTCCTCTTCAGTCTTTTCTCTTAAGACTCCATTATCTTCAACCAATTCTTCATCATATATAGTTGATTCTTCGTCATCTACAAAATCATCATCAGTAACCCTAGTATAAACAGGCAAATCTTCATCTACTGGTTCTTCATACTGAACAACCTCTTCGTACTCTTCTATGGGTTCGATATCCTCATACTCAGGAACTTCTTCATCTTCTTCTTCTTCTTCTTCTTCGACAGAATCTAATGTTTCATCATCTTCTTCCTCATCATCGTGTGATTCACCTAAAGTATCATCTTCATCATCACTTGGATTTAACACATCTTTTACAGATTTAGATCCACTAGAAATCGCTATTATATCGTCAAAACCAATTTTTTCATTAGTTTCTTCTATATCACCATTAGCACTAAGGTATACAATATCATACTTAGTATTTACTAAAATCTCAAACTCATTCATAGCGTCTACTGTGTCCCTATCAAGAATTATAATTAGGGAATCAGAGTTTAATAAATCTTCAGTTATGATAGACTTTATCCTAGAACTTCTTATAGCCTCTATAATTGAACCTATAACTTCATTTTTCCTAGTAATCTTATTAATACCACCGATATCATCAGCATGAAGTTTAACAGCCAAGTATTTATCATCAGATATCTTAAATTCTACACAAGATTGTATATCTTCTTTTAAATTTTCAACAACAGACTCTTCTAAAACTGAGCCCATACTTTCTTTGCCTTTCTTTTTAACAACAGAACCATTAGTGTCTGACGTAGTATCTGTTTTTTTATTTTTTCCAAAACCTAACACTATATCTATACCTCACTTTCTTGCACCAAACAGGCACTAATTTTATATCTTTGTTTCACTAACAGCACGAACCGCAATATAAGCTGTAGATTTAAGTCTAGTTTTATCTGTATAACTTGCATCACCTTCACGCTTAAGGCCAATAGTCTTAACATTAGGGTTAGCATTAATAAATTCTGCAACAGCAGTATAAACTTCTGATTCAACCTTTGATACAACACTTCTCGCACCACCAGCATCAGAATTGGTATCAACCTTATCTAAAACAAGATAATCTATAATATCGTTAACATTATGATATTTCATAACTACATTATACCTGTCTTTTACAAGATTTTCAAGCTTTATAAGTCTATTCCTAACAATTTTTTTCATAGTATCGTCATTTAACGGCTGGAATGGCACTATAGTGTCAATTCTACCTAGAAGCTCAGGTGGAAACTTTCCATCACCAGCTGTTGCTGTAATCGAACGCCTAATCAGTTTATCAAAA
>ERZ772932.188-NODE-188-length-36289-cov-11.526743_pt1 | contig 36289 bp, 49 predicted proteins | sample MGYA00511684_ERZ772932 | MGnify/ENA primary metagenome ERZ772932 (study PRJEB29015, sample SAMEA2738078) | human oral metagenome | biome: human oral; feature: human-associated habitat; material: saliva | place: China | collected 2210 ...
TCAGTTAAACGGAGTATTCTGGCAACACTAGTAGGAGATACACAGTGTTCTCTTGCAATTAAGTCCATTGACTTAGTCTCACATAGGTTTAAAACTATAGACCTCTTAACATCATTCGATATGAAGCACCCCTTATCTACGATAGGTGTTTTGGCCATAAATGCTGACTCACAGTGCTTACAGAAGAATCTCTGCTTTTTAACCATTAATATCAAAGGGTTTGTATTGACCCTATTAAAAAGTATTTTTACGGTCTGACTTCCATTTTTAGTTATGTCATAATTTTTATTGACTATACCACATTTGGGGCAGCAAGCTGGCCTATATGAAAGCTTTCCTCTTAAGACTGTATATTCTATCCCCTTAATATTTTCTTTTTCATTACCTAAAATTACTAAATTGTTATCGTTAATTCCTAAGATTTCTGTTATACTAGCATTAGAACACATATCATTTCTCCTTATTTTTTATTTTGTGCGATTTAAATTATACACGAGATTTGATGTGTGTTCCTATTTTTTTGCAAATATTTAGCGTTGGGAGAGAATTTTTTCTCTCACCAACGCTAAATATTATACAACCGTTTATTTTTAGTTCATTTGTATAACACATTACATTTAATGTGAAAAGTTAATTAGCGTTGGCAGTTAGTAAATTACAATATATAAAATACACACTACCAACGCTATCATAGATTTATAATCTTTACTCCCATATATGTATATTATACAACTCTATATCATATCATATTATATTATGTTATTTTATATTATGAATATTTTTATATTGCTTAAACACTATCTGGACTCCATAAACCGAAAACTGTAATATAACCTGGATTTACACGAGTTCCTTGTAATCTTGTACTACTTTTACCCCATTCTTTTGTGTACTGTGGTATCTTTGCTGAACCTGGCTTGTAGAAAGTTTTTGTTGAAGAACCAACATCTTCATAATGACTACCATTCCACGTTCCTCCTACCATCTTCATAGATACACCTAGATTAAGATTTTTTCCAGAATTGATCTTTACATAAGATGATGTTGTATCATGTTTAGGGCGAGCCTCTGTCGTTCTCACATTGTTCGTGCCTGTGAAATAAAAATCAAATTTTGTATCAGTACTATTTCCTGCAAAAATAATACTACCACTTGTTAAAAATATTGTTCCTGCTAATGCTATTGCTAGCGTTACTTTTTTCATATAAACCTCCTTTTAATGATATAGAGTATATAAATCTTTAGTAGTCAGAAGCTCTGTACTCACAACTATCCACATTGTATTCTACCATCTTTCTATTTCCCTTGTCTTTAAATACATATGCTATATTTTTTATTTTAATCTCATTAACATCATGCAGTGCTCCTCCATCAATACTTTTGACTGGTATTTTAGTTCTATCATCCGTACTATTTTTTATACTATCATAGTTGTCTGTTTTACCACCAGACTTTATTGTCCGTAAATATTCCACCCATGTATCTAATTTATTTCCATCACTTACCTCCACTCCCAAGTATGAAATATCTAATTTACTTTTATTTTTTGCCCTTAAATAAAGTAAAATTTCATCTTTTTCATTTTTTATTTTCTTCACCTCTATCTCTATATCCTCAACCCTGACTGGTAAATTTTTGCTTGAAACTTTAACTGGAGGTGTATTTATATTTTTGTTACTATCCTTCATGCTGATAATGAAACTACAGCCTATAACAAAAATTATGGCGACTATGGCAATTACTGTTTTTTTATTCATTTTTATCTCCTTATATAATGATGCTCTAATTCGTTGCTTTTAATATTGCTGATAAATACCTTTATATCACCGTCTTTTATCTGCGCTTCATTAGGTACTGGTATCAAATACCTATATTCATCAATTCCAATTTTTTTAGACGCTGGTAAACCATCATAAAAAATATATTCATTTAGATTTAACTTGATATCTAAATTTTCTTTGTTATCAACACCCTTTATTGTATAATCTACTCTTACATATCGGTCTATAGTATAATCGATAAAATTCTTACTCATATCACCAAGATCCTTAGCAATATCCAAATCTTTAGTTTTCACAAGGTCTATGTCTTTCACAGTCATTTTACCACCAAATGCATCAAACTCTTTTCCTAGGGTTTCCATTGTATAATCTCTTAAATTGGGTGCATTTTTATTTACTTGATAAATTCTACATGAATAAAGAGCTAACAATACAAGACAAATTGTAAAAGTAATAACTTTATATTTCTTCATCTGTACACCTCTTAATAACACTCTCTATTCTACCATTACTCATTTTAACTGTGTAATCGAACAAGTCTTCAAGGTCTTCCTTATGGTGGCTGGCAATAAGTATTGTTTTACCTTGCTTTTTTTTGCTTATCATTATTTCTCTAAATATCTTGATAGAGTCCTCGTCAAGAGCATTTGTTGGCTCATCAAAAACTAGTAATTCTTGGTCTTCCATTATTGCCTGGACAATTCCAAGCTTTTGCCTCATTCCCAAAGAATATTTTTTTACTTTTTCATCCTTAAAATCATATAGACCTACTTGTTTCATAACATCTAAAATAGCATTTTTATCTATATATTTATTTATATCAGCTAGGTATTCAAGATTTTCCATTCCTGTATATGAATCAATAAATCCTGGATACTCAATAACTGCACCAAGTCTTACTGGATAAAATGCCTTTGGTTGAAGCTTTACATCCTTGACATATATTTCTCCTGCTGTTAGATTAATAAAATTACAAATAGCCCTAAATAACATTGTTTTTCCGCAACCATTATGTCCTATAAAGCCATAAATTTTACCTTCTTCAATATCAAGGTTAATATTTTCCAATACATACTTGTTTTTTATTTTCTTTTCAACATTTAATAACCTGATTAAAGCCATATAATAACCGCCCTCCTATATCAAATCTATTTCTTTATAAAAAAATACCACCAAAAAGCTCGTTGATAAAATCAAAATAGTATTGTAAATTAGACCTCCAATATACATACTTCCATCTTGTAAAACTAGCATATATCCACCACCTGGAAGAAATCCCAATCCAGAAACTAAATTAAATGCCACTGAACATATAGCTACAAATACTCCTATATGCTCACCAAATTTTATTGATACAAGCAAATTGAATATACCTAGTGAAATAGCCCCTATACTATATGAAATAAAAATTTTCCCTAACAAGTATAAGTCTCTAATATATACTTTGTTAAAGAGGCACCCTATATAAATAGTGAGCATAACAATTGATATGAATATGGTACTACTAATACAAATAAAGACCATCTTGCTAACCGCTAGTGAAGTTCTACTCCTATACCTCGTTAAAATCAGTTTATTATAATTGAATAAGTCTTCATAAATATACGAACTGAAAATGTACATAACAAGTATTTGTAATGTAACAAAAAATATATTACTACCAAATATATTTTCCCTAGTATCAAGCTTTGGTAGTATAAGATATGAGACTACATAACTATAATCTTTGTAAAAATTGATGCAAACAATCAATGGCATAATAATAAAAATTATAAATACAAGTATATTCCTTTTTGATTTATCTATACCAAATTTAAAATCTCTTTTTAATAAATTCAAAATCTTCGCCCACCCTTTTTTCCTCTAAAAACAAGTATATATATACTAGCATAAACAATAAAATTACAGTAAATGATAATTTTGCTAGCAGTAATTTTGGACTAGTTATAGACTCTATATCTAATATATAAGAATATATCAAGACCCCATTCCTGAAAGCTGAAATAAAAAATGGTATCGCAACTAGTGCAAAGCTATATAATCTATCCAAATATCTAGATACTATCAATACCATCATGGATATAGTAGCATTTCGTAAAAAGTAAAATAATAGATTTAATACAACTACACTTTGCTTATTGATAAAAATATTTGTGTCTATTTTTTTTGAAGCGTTGTACAATACTGATATAGGGCTATTTACCTGATACCAAGTAAAGTCAGTTTTATTTGTAAATATGTATGCAAAAAGATATAAGGATATACAAAAAATCAAACTATTTACCAGATTTGCTAGTATAATCTCTATAATTTTATATTTTACAAAACGTTTTCTTGATTTAAACCTGACCATCAGTTCATAACTTCTGTTATTACTTGCATATAGGATAATAAATAACAAAAAAGGAATACTTATTAAAAATTCAACTGATGGATCAGTCATCATTATCATGTACATATCATACATAGATAGATCTTTATAAAAACTATATGCATCCATCATGGAATAGTTAATCTTCATGCAAAAAAAAGTCACTATCACAATGGCTGGCAACATATATAAAACAAGATCTTTCATCTTATTATGTTTAAATATAATCATACTTTTTCTCCTTTATCAATATGATTATTAATGATAGTAATAAAGGTACAAAAAACGCTAGTAGTAATTCTACAATCGTATACCTATTATGAGTAATCCTAAAAATGAGCATTGATGAAACGGAATAGTCTTTAATATTTAGTATATTAACCAGATTCCAAATAAGCATGTTTATTATGAAAGGAGTTGATACTACTACTAATTTCTTATTTACAAAAAGTGACATTGTAAACCCTACTATACCCATCAATCCTGAAAATGCAAATGTAAATAAGAGTGAAACTATTGTATATATCATTGGATGATAAACTAATAAGTCTGACATACCCATTTTATATTGAAAATTAGCACCTAGAAAAACTGATGGCATATTGATTGGGTAAATTGCTAATTTTACTAATACATCTAAGATAAACACTGATATCATCACCAGCCCAGCACTAATAAAAGACATTAATAGCTTAACTAGAAATACCCTATGCCTAGGCGTTCTAGTTAAAATGTTTATATACTCCTTACTTCTTATATCTTGTCCAAGAATATCACTTCCAACAAGAGCCGCCAAAATCGGCAGTAAAAAATAGAAGGTGTTCATCGATGTTATCATATCTGGTGATAGAAAGAATAGCCTCATATAAAAATTTCTATAGGATATGAAATATATATTATTCATATTATAGTTTACATAAAAATAAAAAATAATATTAAAAAGTAAAACACCCAAAAATATCTTACTTTTTATAACCCTTTTAAATTCTAGAGATATCAGATTCATGTAATCCTCCTAAAATTATTAATATTTAATTAAGATATGAATATACTTATTAATACGCTTTTAGATATTCTATATTTACGTAACTATACTTAAATTCTGTCAATCCTAACTAACTTTTACCATTTATATTGGTAGAATATCTTAAAATCCGAAATTTTTGGTAATTGTATAATTAATTTGAACAACCAAATAAAAAATCCATAGCTATACTTTTGTGATAGAATGTAGGTTCAAATCAATAATCAACCAAAGGAGTCATCTTTACTTGAAATATGGATTGTCCACTAACAAAATTGGTAAAGAAATCGGCTGTGCTCCAAACTCTGTCCGTAATGAGATACGCATAGGCACTGCCTCATTGTATAGAGGCAATGTTAAATTATCGTACACCGAATGAAGTCTTCGAAGGTGAGCTTGACCTTATATATCGACAGACAGCTTCGTAATATAGATTTTTAATTATCAATGTTCAACTTATTATTGCAATTTACGATTCTTAATTAATTATACATCAAAACAAAGAAAAAAACAATAACTTTTATGAAAATAATAATGAGATTTTATCTTAGTTGTCGAGATATATGTTGCACTTTGAGAAATTCTCGGATACTATTTCATTAGGACTTTTTGAGTCTATGTAAAAAAGTCTGTAAAATTGTAAGTCCTTCTATGATAAAATTATCATAGGAGAGCTTTTGTTGTAGGGACGCGTACCTACAACAAAAAAATACCAGGCTTGTGGTTTTATTAGCTAAACCACAAGCCTGGTATATTTATCTCTTAGACCTATACTAATTCGATGAATGCCATTTCAGCAGCATCGCCTCTTCTTGGTCCCTTCTTTATTATTCTTGTATATCCACCATTTCTTTCAGCATACTTTGGTGCTATATTTTCGAATAAGTCACTAACTACTGTTTCGTCTATTACATAAGCAAGAACCTGTCTTCTAGCGTGAAGATCTCCTCTCTTTGCAAGAGTTATCATCTTTTCAGCCATTCTTCTAGTTTCCTTTGCTCTAGTAACTGTAGTTTCTATTCTTCCTTCTCTTAGTAAACTAGTCACAAGGTTTCTTAACATTAAGTTTCTGTGAGCAGTTTCACGTCCTAATTTACGGTAAGTTGCCATCTATGTCCCTCCTTTACGTGATTTTTGAACAAATAAATTATTATTCTTCGTTAGGCTTTAACTTTAGGTCTAATTCATTTAGCTTCTGAATTACCTCTTCAAGAGATTTCTTACCTAAGTTTCTAACCTTCATCATATCTTCTTCAGACTTGTTTGATAGTTCTTCAACAGTGTTGATTCCTGCCCTCTTCAAGCAGTTGTATGACCTAACTGACAAGTCTAATTCTTCTATAGTCATTTCAAGGACTTTTTCTTTCTTGTCCTCTTCTTTTTCTACCATTATTTCAACATTGCCTATATGCTCTGACAAGTCAATAAACAATTTTAAATGCTCTTCTAGTACTTTCGCAGCTAGAGACATTCCTTCCTGAGGATTAATACTTCCATTTGTCAAAACTTCAAGTGTCAGTTTATCGAAATCTGTCTTCTGTCCAACTCTAGTATTTTCAACATGGTAGCTCACCTTTTCAATCGGAGTATAGATTGAATCTACAGGCAATGTACCAATTGGCATACTATCGTTCTTGTTTTCTTCAGCAGATACGTATCCCCTACCCTTATTAACATGTATCTCCATATTCAACTTTGCATTTTCATCCAAAGTAGCTATGTGAAGGTCTTTGCTAATAATTTCAACTTCTGGAGGGCAGATTATATCTGCTCCAGTCACCTCGCAAGGTCCTACTGCCTGAATCTTTAATACTTTAGATTCCTCACCATCGATTGTCGCTGATAGTTCTTTCAAGGAAAGAATCATCTCAGTTACATCTTCTTTTACACCAGGTACTGTCGAGAACTCATGAAGAACTCCATCAATTCTCACAGCATAAACTGCTACCCCTGGAAGGGATGATAAAAGTATTCTTCTAAGTGCATTACCTATCGTAATACCAAATCCTCTTTCCAATGGTTCAACAACAAATTTACCATATCTATAATCTTCGCTCAACTCGACAATATCAACTTTTGGCTTTTCTATTTCTATCATGGATAAACCCCCTATACAAATATTGGTCCACTGAGGGTGAAATTAACCTCAATACTACACTCTTCTTCTCTTTGGTGGTCTGCAACCATTGTGTGGTATTGGAGTAACATCCTTAATCATTGTAACTTCAAGACCAGTTGCCTGTAAAGCTCTGATAGCAGCTTCCCTACCAGAACCAGGACCCTTAACAAATACTTCTACAGTTTTTAGACCGTGTTCCATAGCTGCCTTTGCTGCAGTTTCTGCTGCCATCTGAGAAGCATATGGAGTAGCCTTTCTAGATCCCTTAAATCCTAACTGTCCTGAAGATGCCCAAGAAATTGCATTTCCGTGTACATCTGTCAATGTTACTATTGTATTATTAAAAGTAGACTGAATATGTGCATGTCCACGTTCTATATTCTTACGTTCTCTTCTTCTTACACGCTGAACTACTTTCTTGTTACCTTTTGCCATTTATACTTACCTCCTTCTCTACTTTATTTATTTCTTCTTACGAGATACAGTCTTTCTAGGACCCTTTCTAGTTCTAGCATTAGTCTTAGTCTTCTGTCCTCTTAGAGGTAAGCCCTTAGCATGTCTGATACCTCTGTAGCATTTAATATCTCTTAGTCTCTTGATGTTTAGAGCAATCTCTCTTCTCAAATCACCTTCAACTAGATGGTCTTCGTCTATTATTCTTCTAAGCTCGTTTACCTGGTCCTCAGATAGATCCTTTATTCTTGTATCTGGGTTTATACCAGCTTTAGCTAATATTTCATTTGAAGTAGCTCTACCTATACCATATATATATGTCAAGCCAATTTCTGCTCTTTTTTCTCTAGGTAAGTCTACACCAGCTATTCTTGCCATATTCGCACCTCCTACATATTATTATGTATTTCCAAAACTTTGGTAATTCTTAGCCCTGCTTCTGCTTGTGCTTAGGGTTTTCGCAGATTACCATTACTTTTCCTTTTCTCTTTATAACCTTACACTTTTCGCATATAGGTTTAACAGATGGTCTAACCTTCATTATTTGTCCCTCCTCAGACTATAAATAGCCTACTTCTTACGCCAAGTAATTCTTCCTCTCGTAAGATCATAAGGGGAAAGCTCTATATTCACCTTATCTCCTTCGAGAATCCTTATGAAGTTCATTCTTAGCTTTCCTGATATGTGACATAAAACCTCATGTCCATTATCTAATTTAACTTTAAACATTGCGTTTGGTAGAGTTTCAGAAACTGTACCTTCTAATTCAATTACATCCTTTTTGGCCATTAACTAACCAAACCTCCATTTCACAAGTTAAGTTTATTTTAACTTATTTAACTCTGCCCTTATATAAGAATCTGTTATTTTATTTCCGTTTTGCAACAACATTTTTATTTCTTCGTTGACGTACTTTTCAACAATTAAATGCTTGATTTTTTTAAGCTTTGGCTTGTCTAGCTTCCTGCTCTTTCCGTCCGAAATTAAAACAAAGGATTCATCTACTAGCTTTATAATAAAGAAGTACTTGCCCTCGTCCCTTCCACAGGAAGCCCTGACTAATTGTCCTAAACTTAAGTTTTCTGATAGCATACAACACCCCTCCTTGTAGGTTAGTGAAGTCCTATCTCATGCTCTTTCGGAACACTTGCTATAAAAGCTTACAATGTTACTTCCATAGCAACCCTATCGTCTTCAAACAGGGCCAACAAAATTTGTTTCCCGAATCCTTTTGCGATGGGTTATAAAATCATAATTCTCAAGAGCCAATTGGTTTTACTAAGCTAATGCAGCTTTTATATCTTCAAAAACCTTATCTATATCCTGATTGCCTTCTATATTAGCTATTACATTCTGTTTAGTATAGTAATCTACTAGAGGCTTTGTTTCAGATAAATAAACTTCTATTCTGTGAGAAACTGTTTCTTCATTGTCATCTGGTCTTTGAGTAAGATTTGCATGACAAGAATCACAAACGCCCTCTTCCTTACTTGGATTAAACTTAACATGGTAAGTTGCCCCACAAGTCTTACATATTCTTCTTCCACAAGCTCTTTCAACTAAAAGCTTAGGATCAACTTCTATGTTAATTACCTTGTCTAGGCTTATATTATTTTCGCTTAAATACTTGTCTAAGTATTCAGCCTGAAAGATGTTTCTTGGGAAACCGTCCAACATAAATCCATCCTTACAATCAGCTTCTGAAAGTCTAGATGCTACTAGTCCACAAGTTAATTCGTCTGGAACTAACTTACCTTCATTCATGTATTCCTGAGCCTTTTTACCTAGCTCTGTTCCTTCTTTTATATTCTTTCTAAATATATCTCCTGTTGATATGTGAGGTATCTTGTAGCTGTCAACTATGTTAGCAGCCTGAGTACCCTTACCAGCACCAGGAGGTCCAAGTAATATTATTTTCATATTTATCATCTCCAAAATTATTTTAGGAAACCTTGATAATTCTTCATTACAAGATTTGATTCTAACTGTCTCTTAAGCTCCAATGCAACACCAACGATGATCAATAGTGATGTACCACCAAAATTCATCGGTATCTGCATATAGTGGGTAATTAATGCTGGTATCATAGCCATTAAGCCTAAGAAAGCTGCACCTACAATAGTTAACTTTGAAAGTATTCCACCTAGATACTCCTCAGTTGGCTTACCTGGTCTAATACCCGGTATAAAACCACCACTATTTTTCATATTTTTTGTGATATCTTCTGTATTGAAAGAAATCGTGTTATAGAAGTATGAGAACAATACGATTAGTACTATTTCTATAATTCTATATGTCCAGAATCCCTTATCAGTTGATAGATTAAAGAATGCATTGACTGCTGCCTGCATCTTTGAACCACCTAATAAGGCTATTGTCTGCGGTAGGGCCAATATTGAGCTGGCGAAGATTATTGGCATTACACCTGACTGGTTAACCTTCATTGGTATATGAGAAGATTCACCACCGTACATCTTTCTTCCTACAACTCTCTTTGCATACTGAACTGGTATCTTTCTTGTAGACTCATTTATAAATGTTACACCTGTTATAGTAAGTAGGACAACCACAACAAATATTGTTATTGCTGGCCACTTTAATAAACCGATGCTAACCCTCTGAGCTATAGCACCTATATCTATAGGCAATCTTGATATGATACCTACAAATATTAGAACTGAACTACCATTTCCTAAGCCCTTTTCAGTAATCCTATCACCTAACCACATTACCATCATACTTGCTGCTACCAAGGTAATGATAACAGTGAAGATAAAGAAAGGATTGTTTACCTTTAAGGCACTTCTAACTATACCAAGAGTGATACCTATAGCCTGGATTATCGCAAGACCTAGTGTAGTCATTCTCGTATACTTGTTTATCTTCTTCTTGCCTTCTTCACCTGACTTCTGTAGCTCTTTTAGGCTCTCAAAGCCCGCCGTTAAAAGCTGTATAATGATAGATGCTGTAATATAAGGACCAATTCCCAAGGCAAATATAGTGAAGTTACTGAAAGCTCCTCCTGAGAACATATTGTATAGTCCTAGTAGGGAGTTCTTTTCAACCATATTCTTAATTACAGATGTATCTATACCTGGAACTGGAATTGTTGTTCCCAGTCTAAATACGATTATCATAAAGAATGTAAATAGCAATTTCTTTCTGATATCTTTAATTGTTAAAGCCTGTTTAATTTTACTAATCAAATCTAATCACCTCGCTTACTTTAAAGTGACTAAACTTCTTCGACCTTACCGCCAGCTTTTTCAATTTTTTCCTTTGCTGATGCAGTAAACTTTGCAGCCTGAACTGTAAGAGCCTTGTCTAAAGCACCATTACCTAGTATCTTTAGTCCGTCCTTTTCTATCTTAGAAATAGTTCCAGCCTTCTTTAACATTTCTGCATTTATTACTGTTCCTGCTTCAAATTTATTTAATGTTTCAACATTAACTTCAGAATAAATCTTCTTGAATATATTTGTGAAACCTCTCTTAGGTAATCTTCTAGCAAGTGGCATCTGTCCACCTTCGAATCCTACTCTAACTCCTCCGCCAGATCTTGACCACTGACCCTTCTGTCCACGACCAGATGTCTTACCCTGACCTGTTGCAGTACCTCTACCTAATCTTCTCTTAGCCTTTACAGCTCCTTTGGCAGGTTTTAACTCATGTAGCTTCATTCTGTTGCACCTCCTTCTCTTTGTGTATATATTATTCTGCTATCTCAGTTACTTCAACAAGGTGGCTTACCTTATTGATCATACCTCTTATCTGAGCGTTATCTTCCTTTATTACAACTGACTCTCTCTTCTTTAGCCCAAGAGCTTCAACGTTCTTTCTCTGGTTAGGAGTAGTTCCTATAACGCTTCTAACTAACTTTATCTGTATTTTAGACATTTGAAACCTCCTATTATTATCCTAGTAGATCTTCTACCTTCTTGCCTCTCAATCTTGCAATTGATTCAGCTGTCTTTATATCCTTTAATCCTGCCATAGTTGCGTTAACCATGTTTCTTGGATTGTTTGAACCAGTTGACTTAGCTCTAACGTCGCTAACTCCTGCTAATTCAAGTACGGCTCTAACAGGACCACCTGCTAGGACTCCTGTACCTTCCTGAGCTGGCATTATAAGTATCTTACCTGCACCGAAGTGACCTACAACCTCATGAGGTATAGTAGTTCCTACTCTAGGTACTGTTATAAGATTCTTCTTAGCATCTTCAACTGCCTTTCTAATAGCATCTGGAACTTCCATAGCCTTACCAGATCCTATACCAACGTGACCATTGCTGTCTCCAACAACTACTAAAGCAGCAAATCTAAAGTTTCTACCACCCTTTACAACCTTAGCAACACGTCTAATTTCTATAACTCTCTCTTCTAAATCGAATTGAGATGCATCAATAGGTTTACTATGTAGCATATTATTCCTCCTTCAATTAATTAGAACTTAAGACCAGCTTCTCTTGCACCTTCAGCTAGTTCTAAAACTCTACCGTGATATATATAACCTCCTCTATCGAATACAACTTCTGTTATACCCTTTTCAGCAGCCTTCTTTGCTACTAATTCTCCAACTTTCTTAGCAGCTTCTTTGTTTCCTGTGTATGAAACAGCACTCTTAACAGCTTCATCAAGTGATGATGCAGATACTAGTGTTACTCTGTTTACGTCATCTATAATCTGAGCATAAATATTCTTAGAACTTCTGAATACACTTAGTCTTGGTCTTTCAGCTGTTCCTGTTACTTTTTTTCTAACTCTCTTATGTCTAGCAACTCTGTTTGCATTCTTATCTATCTTCTTGAACAAAGTACTCACTCCTTTCGCTAATTATTATTTCTTACCAGTTTTACCTTCCTTACGGATGATAACTTCATCAGCATACTTGATACCCTTACCCTTGTATGGTTCTGGCTTTCTCCAAGCTCTGATAACAGATGCGTAGTTACCTACCTGCTGCTTGTCGATACCCTTTACAATTATTTCAAACTGGTTAGGCACTTCTGTAGTGATACCTTCTGGATCGTCCATCTCAACTGGATGAGAGAAACCTAAGTTCATTACCAACTTCTTGCCCTGCTTTGCAGCCCTGTAACCTACACCCTTGATTTCTAGCTTCTTTTCGAATCCTTCAGAAACACCTACTACCATGTTGTTTATAAGTGTTCTAGTAAGACCGTGAAGACTCTTGTGCTTCTTGTTTTCAGTTGGTCTTTCAACTACTATAGTGCTTTCTTCCTTCTTTATTATCATTTCATTATTGAACTTATTTGTCAATGTTCCCTTAGGACCTTTAACAGTCACTGTGTTGTTTTCAGCTATAGTGACTTCAACACCTGATGGGATCATGATTGGCTTAAGACCTATTCTTGACATTATTACACCTCCTTACATTATGAAATCTTACCAAACGTAGCAGATTACTTCTCCACCAACGTTGTTATTTCTTGCCTGCTTATCAGTTAATATACCTTGTGATGTTGATATCATAGCGATACCTAATCCATTTAATACCTTTGGTACATCTTCAGCAGCTGCATATATTCTCATACCTGGCTTAGATATTCTCTTTAGTCCAGAGATTACTCTTTCACCATTCTGTCCGTACTTTAGCTGCATTCTTATTATTCCTTGCTTTCCATCTTCTATTACATCATAGCCTCTGATGAACCCTTCCTCAAGAAGTATTCTAGCTATTTCTTTCTTTATGTTAGAAGCAGGAACATCAACAGTGTCATGCTTAACAGTGTTTGCATTTCTTATTCTTGTAAGCATATCTGCGATTGGATCTGTCATTGTCATAATAAAATCCTCCTTCCGAATTATCTATATCTTACCAACTTGATTTTCTTACACCAGGTATTTCACCCTTGTATGCTAACTCTCTAAAACAGATACGGCAGATACCGAAATCCTTTAGAACTGAATGTGGTCTACCACAAATTGAGCATCTAGTGTATTCTCTTGTCTTATATTTCTGCTTTCTTTGCTGCTTTACTTTCATTGCTTTTCTAGCCACGTGAATTCCTCCTTTTTATCTACTTAGAAAATGGCATTCCTAATAACTTTATTAGTTCACGAGCCTCTTCGTCAGTCTTTGCAGTTGTAACGAAGATTATGTCCATGCCTCTTACCTTGTCTATCTTATCGTATTCAATTTCAGGGAAAATAAGCTGTTCCTTGATACCTAGTGCATAGTTACCTCTTCCGTCGAACGAATTAGCACTAACACCTCTAAAGTCCCTAACTCTTGGTAGAGATACAGAAACTAACTTATCCATGAAATAGTACATCTTGTCACTTCTAAGAGTAACCTTTGTACCTATTGGCATACCTTCTCTTAGCTTGAAGTTCGCTACTGACTTTCTCGCTCTTGTTATAACTGGCTTCTGCCCAGTTATCAATTCTAATTCTTCCACAGCCTTTTCTAAAGCCTTTGAATTATCCTTTGAATCACCAACACCCATATTTATAACTATCTTATCAAGTCTTGGTATTTCCATTATATTTTTATATCCAAATTTCTCCATTAATGCTGGAGCAACTTCCTTCTTATACTTTTCTTCTAATCTTGAAGCCATTATGTTCCCTCCTTTCGGTTATATTTCTTATAATTCTTTACCGCTCTTAGCAGATACTCTGACTTTCTTTCCGTCTTTAACTTCGTATCTTACTCTTACGCCCTTTCCAGTTTCTGGATCAAATGGCATTACATTTGATATATGTATTGGAGCTTCCTTAGTTGTTATTCCACCCTGTGGGTTAGTAGCAGATGGCTTATTGTGCTTAGTAACTATGTTTATACCTTCAACAAGAACCTTATCGTTCTTTGCATCAACGTTTAGAACTAGTCCCTTTTTGCCCTTGTCCTTACCTGCTATAACTACAACAGTGTCGCCTTTCTTTACACGCATCATTGATCTATTGCACCTCCTCTAATTATAGTACTTCTGGAGCTAGAGATACTATCTTCATAAAGTCGTTGTCTCTTAACTCTCTCGCAACAGGTCCAAATATACGAGTACCTACTGGTGTCTTATCGTCCTTTATAATAACTGCAGCATTTTCATCAAATGAAATATAGCTACCATCGTTACGTCTCATTCCCTGCTTGCTTCTAACTACAACAGCTTTTACTACTTTACCTTTTTTTACAACTCCGCCTGGTGTTGCACTTTTTACTGTTGCAACTATTACGTCACCTACATTGGCGTACTTTCTCTTACTTCCGCCAAGAACACGTATGCATAAAAGTTCTCTAGCACCTGAATTATCAGCTACTTTTAAACGTGTTTCCTGCTGTATCATCGCAATTCCTCCTTCTATGTAAACTATTTTACCTTTTCAATTATCTCAACTACTCTGAATCTCTTGTCTTTAGATAAAGGTCTAGTTTCCATTATTCTAACTCTATCTCCTATGTTACACATATTCATTTCATCATGAGCCTTGTATTTCTTAGTTCTCTTAACACGCTTGTTATAAAGTGGATGTTTTACGAAATCTTCGCAAGCAACTACAACAGTCTTTTCCATCTTATCACTAACAACACGGCCAATTCTAACTTTTCTTCTGTTTCTTTCCATGTCTATCAAAAGCCTCCTTCTTCCAATATTAAGCTCTAGCTTCGTTTAACTTTCTTTCTGCAAGAACAGTCTTTACTTTTGCTATGTCCCTCTTTACAGTCTTAATTCTAGCTGTATTCTGTAACTGACCAGTAGCTAATTGGAATCTTAAGCTAAATAATTCACTTTTGAATTCATCTAACTTTGCTAATAGTTCTTCAGTTGATAGATTTCTTAATTCTTTAGCTTTCATCCTATTCACCTACCTTCTCTAAATCTTCTTTCTTTACGAATTTGCACTTGATTGGCAACTTGTGAGACGCAAGTCTCATAGCCTCTCTAGCCTTTTCTTCTGAAACACCAGCTAGCTCGAACATTACTCTACCTGGCTTAACTATTGCTACCCAATATTCTGGAGAACCCTTACCAGCACCCATACGAGTTTCTGCAGGCTTTCTTGTTATTGGCTTGTGTGGGAAGATTTTAATCCAAACCTGTCCACCTCTTTTTATATATCTTGTCATAGCTATTCTGGCTGCTTCTATCTGGTTAGATGTGATCCATGATGGTTCTAGTGCAACTAGACCAAACTCACCATAAGTAACCTTGTTACCCTTATGTGCCCTACCAGCCAAGCTTCCTCTATGTACTCTACGACGCTTTACTCTCTTTGGCATTAACATGAGTTGTGTTTCCTCCTTCCGAACTAATTAGTCCTGCTTTGCTTCTTTTTTAGAAGCTCTAGGACCTCTATTGTTGCTTCTTCTATCGTTATTTCTACCTCTTCTATCGTTGCCCTTACCGTTTCTTCTGTTGTCTCTGCCGTTTCTTCTGTCAGCCTTCTTTTCTTCTCTTTCGATTGAAACATTTCTGCCTGGAAGAATTTCTCCGTTACAGATCCAAACCTTGATACCGATCTTACCGTAAGTAGTATCAGCTTCAGCGAAACCGTAGTCTATATCAGATCTTAGTGTCTGTAGTGGCACGTTACCTTCACTGTATCCTTCAGTTCTAGCCATTTCTGCTCCACCAAGTCTACCAGAAGCACTTACCTTGATTCCCTTTGCTCCTGACTTCATAGTTCTCTGTACAGACTGCTTCATAGCTCTTCTAAATGCAATTCTTCTTTCGATTGCCTGTGCTATATTTTCAGCAACTAGCTGAGCATCTCTGTCTATGTTTCTTACTTCGATTATGTTAAGTATAACTGTCTTACCAGTCATAGTTTCCAATCTCTTCTTTAGAGCTTCTATACCAGCTCCTCCCTTACCTATTACAACACCTGGCTTTGCAACATGTAAGTCCATCTTTATTTTATTAGCAGATCTTTCTATTTCTATCTTAGCTAAACCAGCTGAGTATAACTCTTTCTTCAAGCTAGTTCTCAACACGTGGTCTTCCTTTAAGAACTCACCGAATTCTCTTCTATCATTAGCGAACCATCTTGAGTCCCAATCTTTAATTACACCAACTCTTAAGCCGTGTGGATTTACCTTCTGACCCATTTGTGTCCCTCCTTCTTATTAATTTTCTCTTTCCTTGACAACTACCTCTATGTGAGATGTTCTCTTTCTGATTGCAGTTGCTCTACCCTGTGCTCTAGGCATGAATCTCTTCATTGTAGGTCCCTGGTTAGCAACTATAGATGCTATGTATAACTTATCTGTATCCATTTCGTGGTTATTTTCAGCGTTTGCAGCAGCAGACTTTACAACCTTTGCCACTACTTCTGCAGCATATCTTGGTGTAAACTTTAATATTGCTAATGCTTCATTTACGTCTTTTCCTCTAACTAAGTCGCATATCTGGCCAGCTTTTCTAGCTGATACACGAACATATTTAGCTGTAGCTTTTGCTTCCATTAATGATCCTCCTTTCACCTTCAATTAGTTATTTTCTCTTTGAAGATTTTTCATCGTCCTTGTGACCTCTAAAAGTTCTTGTAGGAACGAATTCTCCTAATTTATGTCCAACCATATCTTCTGTGATATATACTGGTATGTGTCTTCTTCCGTCATGAACTGCTATAGTGTGTTCAACGAACTGTGGGAATATTGTAGAAGTTCTTGACCAAGTCTTAATTACTTCCTTGTTTCCGCTAGCGTTCATAGCTTCAACCTTTTTTAATAATCCTGCATGGACAAAAGGTCCTTTCTTTGTTGATCTTGACATTAATAATCCTCCTTCCTGAGTAAATTAAATCTATTACTTAGTTCTTCTAGATACTATTAGCTTGTTAGAAGCCTTATTTTTCTTTCTAGTCTTGTATCCTAGAGCTGGTTTACCCCATGGAGTTACTGGTGATGGTCTACCGATTGGAGCTCTACCTTCACCACCACCGTGTGGATGGTCATTAGGGTTCATTACAGAACCTCTAACTGTAGGTCTGATTCCCATGTGCCTCTTTCTACCAGCCTTACCGATTACAACGTTACCGTATTCTATGTTACCAACCTGGCCAACAGTAGCTCTACAGTTATTGTTTACATATCTCATTTCGCCTGATGGTAATCTTAGAAGTGCCTTAGTACCTTCCTTAGCCATCAACTGAGCAGATACACCAGCAGTTCTAACTAACTGACCGCCCTTACCAGCCTTAAGCTCTATGTTGTGTACTAATGTACCAACTGGCATGTCTCTTAATTCAAGGCAGTTACCTGGCTTGATGTCTGCACCCTTACCTGAAAGGATTGTATCGCCTACATGTAGACCAACTGGAGCTAGTATGTATCTCTTTTCACCATCTGCATAGTGAAGAAGTGCGATATTTGCAGTTCTGTTTGGATCGTATTCTATTGTAGCAACCTTAGCTGGTATACCATCCTTATTTCTCTTGAAATCTACTAATCTATATTTTCTCTTGTTTCCGCCACCCTTATGACGTACAGTTATCTTACCGTGAACATTTCTACCAGCATTCTTCTTTAGGTTTACAAGAAGAGACTTTTCTGGCTGGTTGCATGTTATCTCGTCAGACTTTAAAACTGTCATCTGTCTTAAGGCAGGAGATGTTGGTTTAAATTTTTTAATAGCCATTATTTATATCCTCCTTATTCGAATTACATTCCTGTGAAGAATTCTATATCCTTACTGTCAGCAGCAAGCTTTACTACAGCTTTTTTGAAGCTAGCAGTCTTTCCTACTGTTCTTCCCATTCTCTTAGTCTTACCGTCGTAGTTTAGAGTGTTTACTCTCTCAACCTTTACTTCAAAGATCTTTTCTACGGCCTTCTTTATTTCAGTCTTGTTGGCGCTCTTTGCAACAACAAAAGTATAAGTTTTATTTCCCATTTCAGTCATTGACTGTTCAGTAACAACTGGCTTTATGATTATATCATGTGGATTTGTCATTACGCGTACACCTCCTCCACTTTCTTAACTGCGTCTGTAGTTATAATGAATGAATCGCAGTTTAGGATGTCGTAAACATTTAGTGTGCTTACGTGACAAACATTAGCACCTTCTATGTTTCTTACTGACTTAACGATGTTTGCATCATTTTCAGCAGTTACAACTAGTACCTTCTTAGCTGCGTTCAAGTTCTTGAATGTATTTACCATTTCCTTAGTCTTAGGAGCTTCTAAGCTTAGAGCGTCTAATACTATTATTTCATTGTCCTGTACCTTTGATGATAAGGCAGACTTCATAGCAAGTCTTCTTACCTTCTTTGGTAGTGAGTAAGAGTAATCTCTTGGCTTTGGTGCGAATGCAACTCCACCGCCAACCCACTGAACTGATCTGATAGAACCCTGTCTAGCTCTACCTGTACCCTTCTGTCTCCATGGCTTTCTACCGCCACCTCTAACTTCTGCTCTTGTCTTAGCAGACTGAGTACCCTGTCTCTTGTTAGCTAACTGGCACTTAACTGCTTCATAAAGCACGTGTGCGTTAACTTCTATATTAAATATTGAATCGTTTAATTCGATTTCACCAACATTCTGGCCTGATACGTTTAATACATTAATCTTTGGCATTGTTAATCCTCCTTTCCTCTGTGATTAGTTAGAACCCTTAATAGCTGACTTAACAGTTACTACTGATCCCTTAGCACCAGGAATAGCGCCCTTTATTAATAAAAGATTCTTTTCAGCATCTACTTTTACAACTTCAAGATTCTGTACAGTAACCTTTACACTACCCATGTGTCCAGCAAGCTTCTTGTTCTTGAATACTCTACCTGGGTAAGAACAAGCACCCATTGAACCTGGTCTTCTGTGGTATCTAGAACCGTGAGTTTCAGGACCTCTACTCTGTCCATGTCTCTTTATTGGACCCTGGAATCCCTTACCCTTTGATATACCAGTTACGTCTATCTTTTCACCTTCAGCAAATACGTCAGCCTTTAGTTCCTGACCTACTTCATATCCTTCTAGTGAATCTACTCTGAATTCCTTTAACTTTCTCTTTAGTACACCTGCCTTAGCTAGATGTCCCTTCTGTGGCTTGTTTAATGCCTTTTCCTTAGCATCTACAAAACCAACCTGGATAGCCTGGTAGCCATCATTTTCAACAGTCTTAATCTGTGTGATTGATACAGGACCTGCCTCAACTACTGTTACTGGCACTACTTCACCATTTTCAGTAAAGACCTGAGTCATTCCTAATTTCTTTCCTAAAATACCTTTCATTTTTACCTCCTAGTTCTTACAGCGGATTACCCATGTTTGGGCAATCATTCTAAGATATTTCTATCTTAGGTGGCTTATAATTTGATTTCTATATCTACACCAGCTGGCAAGTCAAGCTTCATTAATGAGTCAACTGTCTTTGGTGTTGGATTAGCTATATCGATTAGTCTCTTGTGAGTTCTGATTTCGAACTGTTCTCTAGAGTCTTTGTACTTATGTACAGCTCTTAGTATAGTCACAACCTTCTTCTCTGTTGGAAGTGGTATTGGACCTGCTACTAGAGAACCCGCTTTTTTAGCAGTATCAACTATCTTTACAGCCGAATAGTCTAACAACTTATGATCATATGATTTTAATCTTATTCTTATCTTTTCATTCTTAGCCATTTTAGTCCCTCCTTCTGATTTTATTTACCTGGCCAGATAAATCAAAACACCGATAAACTGTTCCGGGTGTGTCGTAACCACTTAACCGATTTTTGTTTTATCCACCCAAAACTTGCCCACTTACATGAGCATACTAGATTATTTTAACAAAAAAAGCCTGCAAATGCAAGCTTTTTTTAAAAAGTTTTTTATTTATTTTTATTGAAATTTTAAGGTTTAGGAATATACTTTTCACATTCCTCGGCTACCTTTTATTTCTACCCAAGAGACTTTTTTTAAAACAAAAAAACTTATTTTTTATATTTTTTTCTTTTGCTGCCTACCACATATATTGATAAGCATATCCCTCGTTACTAATCTTGATAATTTATTTACCAATCGCATCTTTTTTGACGGAATAATTATAGTCTTCTTTTTAAATAGATTTTCTAGGGCCTCACTTGCACATTGGTCTGGACCTATGCCACTTATTCCAAAGCTACAATTTGCCACATCATTAAATTCCGTATCGACTGGTCCTGGGCACAAGGCGCTTACTACTACACCTGAGCCCCTGTCCCTTAGCTCCTTGGCAACACCACACGTCAGGCTGGTTACATAGGCCTTACTCGCATAATATGTAGACATGTAGGGTCCAGCTGGCATAAGTCCGGCACTTGATGCCACATTTAATATATAGCCCTCATTATGATTTATAAATTTTTTTAGATAATGCTTCATTAATATATGAAGACTCTCTATATTTACATGAATCATATTCAGCTCCTTGTCCAGGTCTGTCTCCCCGAAGAAACCAAGGTCACCAAATCCTGCATTATTCACTAAAAGGTCAACCCTGATAGCCTCTTTATCTTCCAGCTGGTCTATTTTTTTACACAGGTCTCTTGCAGCTGAAGCTTGGCTAAGGTCAGCTTCTATTATATAAGTTTTGAACTTTAGGCCCTGAGCGAGGTCTTCTAACCTAGACCTCCTTCTAGCAACTAGGATAGACCCATAGCCATAGGATTCTAACTGCTTTACAATCTCCCTACCTATACCAGAGCTGGCCCCTGTTACCAAGGCCCACTTGGCAGGCCTTATATTTTTTTCCATAATTTCATCCTCTTTCTCTATACGTCCTTTTACTATATTAAGTCTAGCCAATACTAGACGGGTCTTGTCGCCTCTCTTAACCAAAGTCTTTCTTCTTCCTCTAAGGCTGGACCTATAAGGTCATAAACTCTTTGATGATATTCATTTAGGTAGGTCTTATCATCCTCTGTCAGCATATCTACCAAGACAGGGTCTAGGTCTATAGGACAATAGGTAAGGGCTTCAAAAAACATAAACTGTCCATATTCATTTTTAGGCCCCTTCCTCACCAATAGCTCATTTTCTATCCTTATACCATGCGATCCACCTATATATAGACCTGGTTCATCAGTTATTACCATACCCTCCTCTAGTCTAGTGGCTGGTTTGCCACCAGCCTGCCACCTGAAGCTAATCGGTGGCTCGTGGATGTTGGCTAGGTAGCCCACACCATGACCAGTACCATGGTTGTAGTTTAGGTAGGCATCCCAAAGTGGCTGTCTAGCAAGAATATCTAGGTTGGCTCCTGAACACCCATACAGGAACTTAGACCTGGCTAGCCTTATATGGGCCTGTAATACCCTAGTATAGTCCTCCTTCATCCTCTGGCTAACCTGGCCCAGGGCAATAGTCCTACTGATATCAGTGGACCCCTGTATATAGTTACCTCCCGTATCATTTAGCAGGAAACTCCCCTTGGCTAGTCCTACATTCGACTTGTCATCTGCCTCATAGTGGACTATGGCTCCATGGTACCCAAAGGCAGAAATTGGAGCAAAACTAGGGCAGATAAAGCCCTCCTGGTCTCTTCGAAAGCCTTCCAACTTGTGGGAAGCCGATATTTCCGTTTGGACATCTATGCGTCCAGCCTCCACCTCTTTCTTCAGCCAGTATAGGTACTTGCAATGGGCTATTCCATCCTTTATATGCGCCTGCCTTATGTTATCTATTTCAACCTTATTCTTGACTGTCTTCATCATAATACTTGGGTTTTGGTCCTCTATTATTAGGTCCTTGTCCCCTATATTTCCATAAATAGCGTAGTTTACCCAGTCTGGATCAAGTAGGATTTTATTATTTATGGTCCTTATATCATCATAAATTTTCTCATAGGGTCTTATCACTACCCCATCTCCTATTAAACCTGCCATTATTTCTGGACCTATTTTCTCTCTATCTATATATAGGACGGCCTTTTCCATATCCACTATTAGGTAGGACAAGGCTAGGGGGAAATAGTCAACGTCCCTGCCCCTAATATTTAAGATCCATCCAATATCATCTAGACTGGTAATGACATGGCAGTCAGCCCCTATATTTTCCATGGCTGACCTAAGCCTGACTAGTTTGCTAGCCCTTGACTCTCCCGTATACTTTATATCCAGTTCAAATATTGGCTCTTTTGATATAGGTGGCCTATCCTCCCATACCTGGTCTATCAGGTCCAAGTCATATACCAGGCTGCCCATCTTCTCGCCTACTATGTTCTGAAGGTCCAGGCCTTGACCATATGTGATACACCTGCCATCAAAGGCCAGTTTACCACCTTGAACCAACCTATCTTTAATAAAATCTTCAAGGCTAGGCACACCTTCCTCCCCCATTCTGTATAGGTCTATACCAGACCCCTCCAGTTGGTCTTCTGCTTGCAAAAAGTACCTACCATCTGTCCATAGGCCTGCCCAGTCTTTACCTACTAGAACGCTACCAGCAGAACCTGTAAAACCGCTTATATAGGCCCTTTCCATAAAATACTTACCTACATTTTCACTATTGTGGTAGTCGGCAGTAGGCACAAGGTACATATCTATACTTCTTTCCTTCATCAAGGTCCTCAAGGCCTCGAGTCTTTGATTTATCTCCATATCTTTTATAGCACCTCCTTACTAGTAAAATCTTCACTCTTTCCTTTAAATTATACCATATTTTACCTTGGTATAATTCTATCTTTCGTCTATATCTCCACTTTCCGCCACTCTGAATCCACTGTCCTTGAATTATAGTACTATTGTACACTCTCTTTATTTCACACACTTCATCGGATGTCAATTCTTTAGGGAAAAAAATAACTCTCTTAATATCATTAATATCAATATTTCTATCAATATTGTTGTATGATATATTGTTCTTAATAAAGCTCATTTCTTCTTGACTAAAATATGTATTGAAGTCTATATACACACTTTCGTATGCTGATATCAGTGTTGCTCCTAATATAAATGAAATTACAAAAGCTAATATTGTTTTTGTGGATGTAATGAGCTTTAGCAATTTTGTTGGCTAACAATCCATATTTCAGGAGAATCTAAGTTAAAACTCGTTCATCATAAGGAAGATGTTTCCCTTTTTGACACCACAACATATGTTATTCATCTGTGTTAATTAAAATTCATTAAATTGTTGTATTATTTATATTGAAATTTTTTAAATAAAATGATAAAATATAGGTATACAATATTTATGTATTTTATTAAAAAACAGGTTATTTATATATTACTTTGTATGTAAAATCAACTGAAAATTCAGAAACTCAATATGATCTTTATAGACAGTTAAGATAACCTAAGTGGAAAAAATTAATCAAGATAGGGGTGTAACTATGAAGAAAAAAGGTTTTGTTATAGTCCTCATTTGTATTTGTGTTATGTGTATTTTTGCTAAATTTAAAGAAAAATCTGATGAAAATAAAATTTATACAAATAAAGATGTCATTCTAGCTGAAAACACAGTTAGAGATTATATACTTGCTATGGATAAAAGAGATTTTAATAAGTTGGATAAATTATTAATTAATTCTGATGAAGTTATCTCGACTATAAAAAGTGCTCGAAAAAATAGTATTGAAAATATAGTTAGTATAGATTATGTTAGAGCAGAACCCAGCAATTTAAAATATAAACCACAAGTCTACCATATAAATGGCAAAGAGAAAGAATTTAAAAAAGGAATATTGCTAGATGTTACTTATGATATCAAATACAAAAATGATAATCAACCTGAAAGCAATGGCTTAAATTCAATGATATATGAATTAGTTCGGGATGATGGGAGATATCTAATAAGTAGTATAGGAACAGGCCCATAAAATGATTGTATAATATTGCTTGTACAATATTTAGCGTTGGGAGAGAATTTTCTCTCACCAACGCCAGATATCATACTACTATATTTTATAGACTTATTTTAATATTTCAATCTTTCCTGTTTCCTTATTTTCAAACAACTTATCACCATTTTTAGCGATTGCCTTTCCGTCCTTATCAAACTTCAAGTTTTCCTTATTTTGGAATACACCATCCTGGTCGGTGTAGCTATAGCCAATATCCTCAGCATAGCTATAACCTATTTTTAATTCTGGTAGTAACAAGTACAGCTTTCCGTCTATAAAAGTTGGTCCATTAGCCACTGTTCCATCACTAAGTATAAAGAACTTGCCTTCCTTTGTATCCTTCCACTGACCTATTTCTCCCTTGTATGTTCCATTAGCAGATGCCACATACTTACCATACTTGTCTACATAATAACGCGAGTAAGATAAACCTTCCTTGGCATACTTTTCTACATCTGACTTCTTTTCTTCTGGAAAAGCACTTATCCAGGCATCAGATTTCATTCTTCCATCTATACCAAAATAGTAGAAATCTCCCTTGTACTTTGCCCAGCCACTTTCAGCCATTTGGCCACTCTGTCTCATAAAATACCACTGGTTATCAGACTTGACCCACCCAGTCTTCATATCCCCACCAGGGTTGAAATAGTACCATCTCTGATATGAGCGATCAAAAAGCCAGCCTGTTTTCATCTTTCCGCTGCCATCAAAAAAGTACCACTTACCCTTTATCTTCTTCCAAGTATTTTCTAGCTGAGAACCACCAGAATAATAACTCCAACCGTTTGAAGATTTCTGCCAACCATCTCTAGGTATAGCCGATGATACAGATGGTAATGATATTGCAGCTACCAATGATGTTGCTAATATAAGTTTAATAATCTTATTCTTCATAGTAAAACCTCCTTTGTTACCAGCATCTTCTATAATCTATTAATGAGCCATATGCAGGTAAAAGACTTCTAATTTGGCATTTTTTACCTGGCGATGGCATTTCAACTATTTTACCATTACCAATATACATTACAACATGTCCACTATTTCCACCAGTACTATAGACTGCTATATCGCCTGGTAAAAGATTGCTATAGTCAACATGTCTGCCATTTTTAGCCTGCTCCGTGCTTTTTCTATTTATAGTAATTCCAAAGACATTATGAATGGCCTTAGTAAATCCAGAACAATCTGCTCCATTAACTAAACTTTCTCCGCTCCAAACATATGGAAGTTTACCTACAAAAGTCTGTGCATATAATGACATTGCTTCGCCCTTATTTTCTACCCAAGCACCATTTCCTTTAAAGAAATAGTTTGTACCATTGACATTATAAAGACCAGTGACCATTTTTCCTGATAGCATACAATAATACCAAACAGCATTATCCCTAACCCAGCCTGTTTGCATTATCTCATCTATAAAGTAATACCAGCTACCATCAATTTTTATCCAACCATCTTTGAAGTATGATCCATCTTTTTTATATCTCCACTTTCCGCCACTCTGAATCCACTGCCCTTCAGTTCTAGTACTATTGTACACTCTCTTTATTTCACATACTTCATCAGATGTCAATTCTTTAGGAGAAAAACCAACTATCTTAATATCATTAATATCAATATTTCTATCAATATTGTTGTATGATATATTGTTCTTAATAACGCTCATTTCTTCTTGTCTAAAGTCTTGACTAAAATCTGTATTAAAGTCTATATGCACACTTTCGTATGCTGATATCGATGTTGCACCTAATACAAATGAAATTACAAAAGCCAATGTTGTTTTTGATAATATTTTCTTTAAATTAATACTCAAAGTAACTCCTCCAAAAAAAATTAAACTTTTCCCTAAGAGCTCTCATAGACATTATACAATAGTACTATTTATATAATAATAATAACAAATATTGTATTATTTTACAAGTATATTTAAAATTTAAATATTTTTTAAAAAAATCTTATATTTTTCATATAGGTGATTGTATAATCAAGTTGAACATTTAAGTAAAAATCCATAGCTATACTTATGCGGTAGAATGTTGGTGACAAATCAACAATCCACCCGATGAGTCACCACTATGTATATTACGATACACTAATTTTAGATGCTATACTTACCAGCATATGTACATGGTTTATGTTAAGATAATCCTCTATATAAAATATCATAATACAATCAAGTATTTTAGGTTGTATAATATTTAGCGTTGGCGAGAGAAAAGGTTCTCTCCCAACACTAAATTTTTGCAAAAAAATAGAAACACACATCAAATTTCATGTATAATTTAAATCGTGAAAAAAAATAATAAGGAGAAATGATATGTGTTCTAATGCTAGTATAACAGAAAGATTACATACACCCTATTAGTATATATGTTGTCTTTTTGAGGAAGTGGCGATGAATTTCTAAGTATCAGAAAAGAACTTGCCAAATAGAACAAAACATCGCTGTGAGATTCAGGGGTAGGAACTATAACAGGTGTAACCGACAAAATAGTTACTCAACATTAATTGTTGACAAATAATAATAATTATGGTAAACTACACTTAACCAAAGGAAGAAGGCTAAATAATGAGAAATAGAATTGAAGAATATAGAAAACCTTTAGGTTTATCCCAACATAGATTAGGCAAAAAGGTTGGAATATCAAGAATAAGTATAAATCATATAGAAATAGGAAAAACAGTCCCAAGTCTAAAAACTGCAAATGATATAGCAAACGCTTTAGGAGTTTGTATGTATCAGATTTTCGACTTGGATGGAGAAGAAACATATAAGTGTCATGACCATAATTGTTGTTAACAATTATATGATTACATTGTGTAAAGGGGGGAAATTTATGAACTATAATAATCCTCAGAGGTATAAAAATGGAGACTGATTACTTTTCGATAGACAGGTTTAGTAATTTATTATGAATAAAATCGAAAGGTAGGTAAGTAAAATGTTAAAGAAGAAAAAGAGAATGTTTGCTACAGTATTGGTAATGATGATGTTAATAACGACAATGGTAGTTCCTACTAGTGTATTTGCAGAAGAAAAGACAGATGATATTAATATGAGGCAAGGCGAATTATTCGAGTATAATGGAGTTGATGAAGTTTATTTGGGTGCTTTCGACTACGCTAATGCAGAGCCAACTTTACTAAGGGATAATTATAGAGAGTATGACACTTATAAGGTATATGATCAAGGAATAACATCAAAATGGAACTGGTTATCAAATCCATATTTTATAATTAGCATTGCAAAAGGGGAAAGTTATGAGAGCTCAAGAACAGTAACAGCTACTATATCCAGCAATATAAGTGGAAATTTTCCGAGTGGAGCTAAAAAATCAATATTTAACGCATTTGGTATAAGTGCCTCTGGTAGTAAAACTGTTTCTGAAAAAGTGAAATTTTCTGGTCCTACTGGCAGTGCAAGTACAAGGGATTTTTATTATCAAAAAGGCACACATAAGCATTCAGTAAAAGTTGTACAAGAGCATAGAAGTAATTGGGATCGTGTTCTATGGACTAAAACATATTATGTTAGTGTAAATGTACCAGCTATTCGTAGTTATTCTGAAGATCATTAGGTGTGGCTATGAGGAACATTGCTTATATTTGTAAATGCTGTTTGGGAGTAAGCTTTGCATTAATTATTATATATCTAGTAAAAATATGTGTATTTGGTGATTATATTGCAGAAGCATTAACTGCTAGGGCGTTACCTTTATCAATAACATTAGTAGCTATATCAATTCTATTTTTCTCTATAGGACATAAAAATAGAGAGTAGATAGCCTTAGCTGAAGGTTGCACAAAATATGAGTTAGGGTGAATTTAAGGTTGTATATTTGGTTGTATAAAGAATAGCGTTGGTGAGAGGACTTTCTCTACCAACGCTAATTTTTTACAACCATAATTTAATAGATTTTATTGATTCAAATTATCACCAACGTTATTTGACATAGAGCCCTTTTTATCAATGTTTGTACATGGTGTAGAGACTTCTTAATCCTAGAGCTAAACCAAACGTCATAAAAAAAAATGATAGAATAGTCATTGTTATTGTCACTTCGCCATAATTTAGAAAACTTTTAAAAAAAAGCATAGCTCCAAGAATACCATTAATTATTTGCAGTATTGCTAGGCTAATATTAAATTTATTATTCATAGTTGACAATCCTTTCTAATAATTTAAACCTACTTACTTATAACTTTTAACTTTAATTTTATTTTCATATTGGCTTAAACATGATAAATAATATTTATATCGCCCTTATATCTTTGAGGATTTATATATTCCATAAAAACCCCTCCTTACAATTTATTTACAAACTGGCCAATTTAGTTATAAAATTTTTTTTATTTATTTACGTATATCATATATACTATAAAATATCAACCATATTTTCAGAAAATTCTCCTTTTTTTATTTTGTGCGATTCAAATTATACATGAGATTTGATGTGTGTTCCTATTTTTTTGCAAAAAATTTAGCGTTGGGAGAGAATTTTCTCTCACCAACGCTAAATATTATCATACACTCTAATCAATTGGATCTAGCTGAATTAGTAACTGCTTGTCTACTACCATGTCATTTACAGCAACCTTTATGTCGTTAATAACACCTGCAGACTTAGCAACTATGTTAGTCTCCATCTTCATGGCTTCAATTACTATTAGAGGCTGATTGACTTCTACTTCATCACCCTTCTTAACTAATAACTTAACCACCTTACCTGGTATAGATGCACCAATCTGGTAAGGATCATTCATATCAGCCTTTTCAACGCTCTTGATTAGGCCTGTATAGTTGTTATCCTTAATATCCACATCTCTTAGCATACCATTAAGCTCAAATGTTAGAGTCCTCATTCCATCTTCCTTAGGCTCTCCAATATCCACTAGCTTTATAGTTAAGTTCTTACCTTCTTCTATCTCTACCTCGCATTCCTGGCCAATGTTTAGACCGTAGAAGAATACGTCAGATTCAAGCTCACTTACATCATTAAAGTCCTTAACGTGGTTTACATAGTCATCAAATACCTTTGGATATAGGGCATAGCTTAGGGCCTGCCTCTGAGTTGGATTTTCTACTCCAAGGTCATTCTTTATGTGCTCCTTAATAGCATCAAAGTCTTCTGGTGGCAACAGTGAACCTGGTCTAGCAGTGATAGCAGGTTCTCCCTTAAGAACAACTTCCTGAAGTCCCTTTGGTACTCCACCTGCTGGCTGACCAATCATACCCTTGCAGTAGTCAACTAAAGAGTCTGGGAATGATAGGTTCTTACCTTCTTCTAATATATTTTCTTCTGTAAGGTTGTTCTTAGTCATGAATATAGCCAAGTCTCCTACCACCTTTGATGATGGAGTAACCTTGATTATATCTCCTACTACCCTGTTGGCAACCTTGTAGTTTTCCTTAACTTCTTCAAACCTATTTACTAGACCTAGGGCATCTGCCTGTGGCTTCAAGTTAGTATACTGACCTCCTGGTATTTCAAAGTCATATATTTCAGCATTTGAGTTTGTAAGGTCACTTTCAAACTTGTAGTAAATCTTTCTTAGGTCTCTGTAGTACTTGCCTAGCTCATTGTAGCCAAACATATCTATATGAGGGTCCCTGTCTGTAAACTTCAAGCCTTCTATAATAGCATTTAGTGATGGCTGTGAAGTTATACCTGCCATTGACTCTAGGGCTGCATCTACTATATCTACTCCTGCCTGTGAAGCCATTAGTAGTGTAGCAACACCATTACCACTAGTATCATGCGTATGTAGGTGAATTGGGGCCTTTACATTTTCCTTTAGTGCCCTGATTAACTCATATGCAGCATATGGCTTTAATAGACCAGCCATATCCTTTATACCTATGATATCTGAACCAGCTGCTTCTAATTCCCTAGCCATATTCACATAGTAGTCTATAGTGTACTTAGTCTTGTCTGGATCAAGGACATCTCCTGTATAACACATAGCTGCCTCAACTATCTTACCAGTTTCCTGGGCTGTAGCCATCGATTGCTTCATATTTTCTGTCCAGTTCAATGAGTCGAATATCCTAAATACGTCTATACCAGAGTTTGCACTCTCCTTAATAAATTCGGCAATTACATTGTCTGGATAGTTTTTATAGCCAACACCGTTCGATGCTCTCAATAGCATCTGGAAGTTAATGCTAGGTATTGCTTCTCTCAACCTGTGTAGCCTTGTCCATGGAGACTCCTTAAGGAACCTGTAGGCAACGTCAAATGTCGCTCCACCCCACATTTCTAATGAGAACATATCCTTCTGGTAGTGCTCAGTAGCCTCAGCTATATTCATCAAGTCAAAGGTTCTAAACCTAGTCGCTATCAATGACTGGTGGGCGTCTCTCATCGTAGTATCAGTAAATAGAAGCTTCTTTTCATTCTTTATTTCTTCTATATAGGCCTTCTTACCTAGTCTTAGCAGCTTGTCCCTGCTACCCTCAACCTTAGCAATTTCTCTAATCCTTGGCTCATATAGGGTATCAAATACCCTTCTTTCTTCACACTTGTTTTCATTAACTACTACGTTACCTATAAACTTAAGTAACTTAGTTCCCCTGTCCTTACTTTCTTCAATATCAAATAGTTCTGGATTTTCATCTATAAACTTTGTAGAGCATTCTCCTGCTATAAATCTTGGGTCTAGTAGTACATTTACTAGGAAGCCAACATTAGTCTTTACTCCCCTAACTCTCATTTCCTTTATAGACCTTACCATCTTGTTGATAGCACCCCTAAATGTTCTATCGTAAGAAATAGTCTTTACTAGCAGAGAGTCATAGTATGGGCTAATTACGGCACCAGTAAATCCATTACCACCATCAAGTCTTATACCTGATCCTGATCCTGACCTATATACCTGAATCTTTCCTGTATCTGGCATAAAGCCCTTCTTTGGATCTTCAGTAGTAATTCTACACTGGATAGAATATCCCCTTACCTGTACATCATCCTGACTCTGTATATTGATTTCTGGGTCAGATAACTTGCAGCCTTCTGCAATTAGAATCTGACTCTGTACTATATCTATACCTGTAACTTCCTCTGTTACTGTGTGTTCAACCTGAACTCTAGTATTCATTTCTATAAAATAGTAGTCTCCATTTTTGTCTACCAAGAATTCTAGAGTACCCGCATTAGAGTAGCCAACATGCTTAGCTATTCTAACTGCATCCTGACAAATTCTTTCCCTTACATCAGGATCTAGAGAAAATGCTGGTGCAAATTCTATAATCTTCTGGTGCCTTCTCTGAACAGAACAATCTCTTTCATATAAGTGGACTATATTTCCGTACTTGTCACCAAGAACCTGAACTTCTATATGCTTAGGGTCTTCTATATACTTTTCTATAAATATAAGGTCTTCTCCAAATGCCTTTCTTGATTCACTTCTTGCATTTTCAAACTCTATTTCAAGATCTTCTACACGGCGTACGATTCTCATACCTCTACCGCCACCACCGTTAGATGCCTTAACCATTACTGGATAGCCTATCTTTTCAGCTACAGCCTTGGCCTCCTTTACAGTCTTTAGGGCCTTTTCAACACCTGGTATTGTAGGTACGTTTGCCTCATGTGCAACAATCTTTGAATTTATCTTGTCACCAAGCTTTTCCATTATAGAAGAGTCTGGCCCTATAAATGTGATTCCGTTTTCTTCACACTTCCTAGCAAACTCTGCATTTTCAGACAAAAATCCATAACCAGGATGGATAGCATCTACCTTTTTCTTCTTAGCTAGGGCTATGATTCCATCTATGTCCAAATAAGCATCTACTGGTCCCTTACCTTCACCTATAAGGTAGGATTCATCTGCCTTAGTTCTGAATAGGGCATACTTATCTTCTTCACTATATATACCAACACTCCTAATCTGCAACTCTGCACAGGCTCTGAAGATTCTTATGGCAATTTCGCCTCTGTTGGCTACCAAAACTTTGTTAAACTTTTTAAGCATATGTCAACCTCCACTTTATTTTTAAATTTAATATCTCTATTATATACCAGTTTCGGTTTATTTTAAATACCTAAAATCAAATTTTTTATAAAATAATGATTTATAAGGCAATTCCTAATTATTAAAGGCTTGTAATACGTACATTCCATAGATAAATAAAGGTTTTCCCAATATTTTAGCTTAATTCTTGACTTTTATATGGTTTAAATTTTGCTAGATTTAGTAAAATTGCAATATTTTTAAGTTTATCTGTCAATTTTATCCTATTATCTTACTATTTTATCCAATATATAGCCTATTATTTGCTGTTTCTAGTGTTTACCTTGCATTAATCTGTCAAATTTATGACATGAATTATTTCGAATATTCATCAACTCTTCATTTATATTGTTCGTTAATTTTTGTTTGTTTTCATCTTAGTCCTATAGTAGATGCTAATGATAAATACACTCTTACTAGGTGATTAATTTCATATAAGTAGACTATTACTAAGAGATCACTTTCACATAAACTATCATCCCTAAATATAGGCACAAAAAAGACTCTAGCAAAAACTAGAGCCTAGTCACATGGCTACGTCCTATTCTCCCAGGCAGCTTCCCACCAAGTACCTTCAGCGCTAAGGAGCTTAACTTCTGTGTTCGGAATGGGAACAGGTGTATCCTCCTTGCTATAGTAACCATATTATTTGAGATTATACTCTCAAAACTGAATTCTAGTGATATCCAATGATATCCTTGGTCAAGTCCTCGATCTATTAGTATCAGTAAGCTACATACATTGCTGCACTTACACCTCTGACCTATCAACCAGGTAGTCTTCCTGGGATCTTAACCTTGCGGTGGGAAATCTTATCTTGAAGTTGGCTTCGCGCTTAGATGCTTTCAGCGCTTATCCCTTCCATACATAGCTACCCAGCCATGCCCTTGGCAGAACAACTGGTACACCAGAGGTATGTCCATCCCGGTCCTCTCGTACTAAGGACAGATCTTCTCAAATTTCCTACGCCTGCGACGGATAGGGACCGAACTGTCTCACGACGTTCTGAACCCAGCTCGCGTACCACTTTAATGGGCGAACAGCCCAACCCTTGGGACCAACTACAGCCCCAGGATGTGATGAGCCGACATCGAGGTGCCAAACCTCCCCGTCGATGTGGACTCTTGGGGGAGATAAGCCTGTTATCCCCAGGGTAGCTTTTATCCGTTGAGCGATGGCCCTTCCACTCAGAACCACCGGATCACTAAGTCCGTATTTCTACCTTGCTCGACCTGTATGTCTTGCAATCAAGCTCCCTTTTGCCTTTACACTCTTCGTACGATTTCCGACCGTACTGAGGGAACCTTTGAGCGCCTCCGTTACCTTTTGGGAGGCGACCGCCCCAGTCAAACTGCCCACCAGACAGTGTCCCAAGACCAGATTCATGGCCTATGGTTAGAGTCCCAATACTACAAGGGTGGTATCCCAAGGGTGACTCCATCAAAACTGACGCCCTGATTTCATAGTCTCCCACCTATCCTGTACATGTAGTATCGAAACCCAATGTCAAGCTACAGTAAAGCTCCATGGGGTCTTTCCGTCCTGTCGCAGGTACCCGGCATCTTCACCGGGATTACAATTTCACCGAGTCTGTTGTTGAGACAGTGCCCAAATCGTTACGCCTTTCGTGCGGGTCGGAACTTACCCGACAAGGAATTTCGCTACCTTAGGACCGTTATAGTTACGGCCGCCGTTTACTGGGGCTTAAGATCACTGCTTCGATTGCTCTAACAGATCCCCTTAACCTTCCAGCACCGGGCAGGCGTCAGCTCCTATACATCGTCTTGCGACTTAGCAGAAACCTATGTTTTTGGTAAACAGTCGCTTGGGCCAATTCTCTGCGGCCCCATTGCTGGGGCACCCCTTATCCCTAAGTTACGGGGTCATTTTGCCGAGTTCCTTAACAACAGTTCTCTCGCTGGCCTTAGGATACTCTCCTCACCCACCTGTGTCGGTTTGCGGTACGGGTACCTTTAATCTCGATAGAGACTTTTCTCGACAGTGTGAAATCAGCTGCTTCGCTACTTAGTTTCGCTCCCCATCGCGCCCCAGCATTAACTAAACGGATTTGCCTATCTAGTCTGCCTCAACGCTTAGACACACATAACCAACAGTGTGCTCAGCTTATCCTACTGTGTCATCCCTTCTCTCAAACGATTATCGGTAGTACAGGAATCTCAACCTGTTGTCCATCGCCTACGCCTTTCGGCCTGAGCTTAGGTCCCGACTAACCCAGGGAGGACGAACCTTCCCCTGGAAACCTTGGGTTTACGGCCTGAGGGATTCTCACCCTCATCTCGCTACTCATGCCAACATTCTCTCTCCCATACTGTCCACGACTCCTTACGGTATCGCTTCAGCCTGCATGGGAAGCTCCCCTACCCATCATCATATGATGCCGTAGCTTCGGTAGTATGTTTTAGCCCCGGAAATCTTCGGCGCAGGATCACTCGACCAGTGAGCTATTACGCACTCTTTAAATGAGTGGCTGCTTCTAAGCCAACATCCTGGTTGTCTGTGCAATCCCACATCCTTTACCACTTAACATACATTTAGGGACCTTAGCTGACGGTCTGGGCTCTTTCCCTTTCGACTATGAACCTTATCACCCATAGTCTGACTCCTGAACAAAAGATAATGGCATTCGGAGTTTGATAGTCTTCGGTAAGTGCAATACCCCCTAGGACATTCAGTGCTCTACCTCCACATCTCTAAATTTCAAGGCTAGCCCTAAAGCTATTTCGGGGAGAACCAGCTATCTCCGAGCTCGATTGGAATTTCACCGCTACCCACAAGTCATCCCCGCACTTTTCAACGTACGTGGGTTCGGACCTCCACGAAATTTTACTTTCGCTTCATCCTGCTCATGGGTAGGTCGCCCGGTTTCGGGTCTACGTCATGTGACTATGGCGCCCAGTTAAGACTCGCTTTCGCTTCGGCTCCACACCTTAAGTGCTTAACCTTGCCACATAACGTAACTCGTTGGCCCGTTCTACAAAAAGTACGCGGTCACGCGAATAATGCGCTCCCACAGCTTGTAAGTGTAGGGTTTCAGGTTCTATTTCACTCCCCTCCCGGGGTTCTTTTCACCTTTCCCTCACGGTACTATTCGCTATCGGTCACTAGGTAGTATTTAGCCTTGGGGGGTGGTCCCCCCTGCTTCCCACAAGGTTTCACGTGTCTCGTGGTACTCTGGATCATATCAAGAACTTTCTTGGCTTTGTATACGGGACTTTTACCCTCTGTGGTTGGTCTTTCCAGACCTATTCTACTCGCAATAACCTTTCCTTAAGATATGTCCGCAACCCCAAATCAGTAAACTGACTTGGTTTGGGCTCTTCCGCGTTCGCTCGCCGCTACTAGCGGAATCGAATTTCTTTCTCTTCCTTCAGGTACTTAGATGTTTCAGTTCCCTGAGTTCCCCTCCATAGGCTATGTATTCACCTATGGATACTTGGACATTACTCCAAGTGAGTTTCCTCATTCAGAAATCTCCGGATCAAAGTGTATGTGCCACTCCCCGAAGCTTATCGCAGCTTATCACGTCTTTCATCGGCTCCTAGTGCCAAGGCATCCGCCCTACACCCTTAATAACTTGACCTTTAAGTTATTAATTGAGATTTTTCTATAGTCTATTTCTAGACTGTTAAAGAATAATTGGTTGTTTTTTAATGAGTTTTCTCTCATTTCATTTATATCCGTTAGGATATTAAATAGATGTCATTGTATAATTATCACTAGTATTCAGTTTTCAAAGTACAATCTTTT
>ERZ772932.191-NODE-191-length-36017-cov-4.299983_pt1 | contig 36017 bp, 50 predicted proteins | sample MGYA00511684_ERZ772932 | MGnify/ENA primary metagenome ERZ772932 (study PRJEB29015, sample SAMEA2738078) | human oral metagenome | biome: human oral; feature: human-associated habitat; material: saliva | place: China | collected 2210 ...
GGGATGAAATCGCTCCGCTACCCGTAAGGGGTTCTGAGGTGTCTCGCTCAATAAGAGGTAACACCCCTATTGGGGATTTTAAGCCTGTCGTGTTTGACGACCAGAGGCGGTACATTACTGAGGTAGCGACTATAAAGGGTATTTCGTACAGGTGGAAGAGGTCCGCACCTACCGAGGCACTACTTAGGGAGTATGAGCGAGCTGTTACAATATGAAGGAGGACGTAGTTGTAGCCAGGAAGGGTGACATAGTTATGGCTAAGGGAGGTTCCTTGGTAGTCATATATGAGACCTCTGGAGATGTAATGGGTGTTCCAACCTCTACGGGGCATGGGGAGTATCAACCAACAAGAGCGCTCCCACGTGCCGTAGACGGCTCTATCATCTATATGAAGGAAGGGGACACTTCTTTTAAACAAGTGCCTTACGGGACCACGGAGGCTATCTTGCAAAACTTCATCTGTGGAGAGGACTACCAAAACCCTTACGTGGTTATGAAGCTCATAGATGAACACATAAATGAGTATTACAACAAGATTCCAACTATATGAGTAAAGAAGTAGTCTGTCTCGGCATTATGATAATCATCGTTCTTGGGCAAGCCTTGATGATGGTTATCGGGTATTGGAGACACCTCCGAGAGAAAACCGCACCCAAGAATGAGTTCTACACTGACTATGTTAGAGGTAGTCTCATTCTTAGGGTGTATAGGTACGAGTTTGAGTTCCAAGCAATCGGTGACGTGAAGAGTTACGAAATCTTGGACGGGGGCAATATGTCCGCCCTATATAAGTGGGCATTACTAAAGCGGCGAAACGCAAAATGAACGAGGTAGAACTTGAACGAAGGGCGGAGGTCCTTGCGAAGTACATGGGGTGCTCAGCGAAAGAGGTTGAGTACCATAAGGAGTTTGAAGTATTTGAAGTATCTTTGGAGTACTTTAATGTCGTCCCCGAGGATAGTGATAAGTACTCCGCTCAGGATAAGGTGTTCTTCACAGAGTGGTATTATGATATGCACACTCCAGAGTACAAAACAACGCTAGACGAGTACGAAATCTATTCAGTAGACATAATGATATAGTATGAACAGAGAAACAAATCACGTAGAAGAGGAGCTTGCTAAAACTCTGCAAACCCTCTTAGAGGAAGCCTCTAGGGAGACAGCCATCCACTACCCCGAGTGGAGACAGCGCACTGCAAATCGAGTTGAAAACGGGAACTGGGTGTCCGCTTTCTATCGGGAGAAGGGCGATGAAACCGTAGAGGTCCTGCAAGTAAAACAAGAGAAGTGTGTTTACTCAGGTGTACCTACAATAGTATGGTCAGCATCGGGAGCCATCTTCTCCGAAGAGAACAAGTACCCTAACACAATACTAATTTATAAGAGAGCATTGAACTATGTTGCAACTAAAAGCTAGACAAGTCATTGACGCAGAGCTGATGACTTACTCAGAGTATCTTGAAAAGTACTACGGAGACCCAACACCCTATGAAAACGGCGACAGAGAGGGGGTGTGCCTTCTGTATAAGAACGCTAACAATGAAGTCGCCTTTACAGAGTGGCTACCAAAAACCCTCTGTGAAGAAATCTACGAATGCGTAGACTAGAAATACCACATAAAATCTTTGTGGTAAACTCATAGGTAGGAGTGATGAACCTGCCTATAATGGGTTAGTATTAGTAGTAGGAAGGGAGTTTGTCGGGAGACAGGCTCCCTTTCGTTTTTGGTATATGCAACCTAGAAATTCAATTTGTTGCGGGTAAAATTTTGGCGGGTAAAACTGCTTATAGGCGGTAAGGGTAACAAAAGGGCGCAAAATCTACTCTATATCTAGGTAGTAATAGTATAACATCTGTATAAGGTAGCTGTGTGCAACCAATAGAACAATAACAAAATCGGCGGTTGTGGTTGTAATACGCAGAAAGCGGTGCTGAAAAGGAAACAGATTCGCGGCCTTAAATGCGTGTTTATCTATATGTAACTATGTACGTGGGTATTTATATACGTGTGTAACTATGTACATAGGCGAAACAAAGTGTATGTAACTATGTGTGTGGGTAAGCCCTTTGGGTTTTGGCATAGCGAAAAGCCCGTAGCCACTGGGTTTGCGAAGGGTTTGCTTATTACTATATAGGTATATACGTGTAAGTAATTAGAAATTAGAGTAACTGCATTTTATAGCGTTTTTAGGTAGTTTTTAGGTGGTTTTTGTGTATCAAAGTGTCGTTTTTATAGGGTGTCAAACACCCCATTATCAGGTAGTTACGAAATTAGAGGTACTTTTTCTGAATGGGTTTTCATTGTAATCGGCGCTAATTTAGTTTTTAGAGGCGTTATTTTAGTTTCTAACTGCGTAATTTTAGATTTCGGCGTTCTAATTTTAGTTAGTAACTAGGTTAATTTAGTTTCTAATTAGAGTAACTTAGTTTCTAGCGTTCTAATTCTAGTTTTCAACGCAGAAAAACTAGCGTAATTTGTATGTGCAATTCTAATTTGAAATTAGATGCGTAGTTTTCTAGTTAGAGTATAACTACAATAAGAATTACGTACTGAAATTAGAAACAGCAACTAAAAACTACTGCGGAAATTAGAATTTGCTCCCAAAAATTAGCTTGTGCGTCTAAAAACTACAAGGCGCAATTTGAAATTAGCGTGCGTAATTTGAAATTAGAAGTTGTGTTTGCAATTTGGCGGAGAAAACTATATAATATATTATATATATTATATAGAACTGCGGTCTTGAACTAGATTTCTTCTAATTTTTCTTGGTGCATTCTAATTTACACGCAGATTAGAATGATTTTTCTGCTCAGAAATCTAATTTTCTAATTAGGTAACTACTATTACACGTAGATACACTACTAATTTTAGCTCAAGATGCTCGTAAACTACAAAGCGCATTCTAATTTTTGGGCGCATAGAGTAGTTTTACTTGTAGGTAGAGTAGTTTTGCAACTAGAATTGCGGAGTAAAACTGAAATTAGATGCTCATTTATGTAGTTAGCACACTTATTTATGTAGTTAGAGCTATATAATAGTAGTATAAGAGCTGAATTATAGTAGTAGGTAAGTAGTATATGTATGCAATTCATCTGAAAACTAACTTAGGTAATAGCGTTTGTGGCATAAAAGCGGTAAAAGCGCTGGGAAATCATTGGGCGCAATATGAAAATGTAGTTAGGTAAGCGTAATATCATAGTATAAGTATATAATATATGCTGATGGAGCACACTGCGTGGCATAGAAAGGAAAAATTTCGGCGGTGAAACGCTTAATAAGCACCTATAATACTATTATAAGAGTAAGAACATACATAATACCATATAGGTAACGGATGAAAAGTAAACGAAAACGCCAAAGGTACCCCCGTGTGGGTGTTTTTATGGAGGGAGACCCTGGGGTGCGTGGCAAAGAATGCCCAGAATTATGGCACCCTTGTGCTAGTGGTTGCTCCCCACCCCCTTAAAGAGGGGGATGAATTGAAGTTACTCAGCGGTAGTCCGCTTATATTAGAAAATAGAAATTAGAAACATGGACATTTTTAGTTAGTGTATATGTGCGTACTATTGTGGTGGTATAGTGGTGGTATGGTATGGTGGTGTCGTGGTGTGCTTCTGTGGTGTGGTGTCTTGATATGGTGGTGTGGTGGTTCGTTCGTGTGGTGGTGTACTATGTAAGTGTACAACGCTGCTCCCTCGTGCGTGTGCATACGTGTGTGCCTACGTATAAATATGCCCCGTGGTGCAACGTGCCTAACGCCCCAAACGCCCCCAAAACGCCCCGTTTTACCCCTTGCTTTGCCCCTACTTTTGCCCGTATGTACCCCGTTTGCCCTTGCTGATGAAAAAATTTTCTACTTGTAAGTGCTTATAAACTAACTACTTATAAAAAAGTTTCACCCAAACGCCCTAAAATGTTTGTTAGTTCAATAAAAGTTACTATCTTTGTAATGTAATCAATGACCAACCAATAACGACTAAGTGACAGAAGTAGTGGTTATGATGGTCAATGTAGTGGTAAATGTTACACGTGTGTAACGCCCTCCACTGGTGATAAGCAAGCGGCTTACACGATTTAGCGTAGTAAATACTAACCTAAATATAATTGAATTATGAGTACCAAAAATGTAAAGGTGTTCCTTAGTGCCCACGAGGTGCATGAGGGACTAATGTTCCACATTCGTGTGGAGAAGTTCCGTTTCCCAGAGGAGTATTATAACCTCAAGGAAAAGCCCATCGCATCCGTCACTAAGACCATCCCTAGGCTGGAGGATGACCTCCCAACGCTCAGGCTCATGTTTTCCGAGGTACAAAATACCCTAAAAGAACTTGGTTTGGAGGGGTACAGCACAGAAGACGTAGATTATGAAATCTATGGCTCTCTGTACGACCTAGGAAGACCTGATGCGTATGCTTATAATGGTAAAGGGGCTTCTCTATTTGAAAAGCTCCGTTATGCGTTATCTACGTATATTGACGAGCATGAGTTGGAGTACGCATCCGAGGACCCAGGGGCTGACGCCATTCTACGTGCGGCTAATTGGGTTTATGCTAAACAGCATCAGTGTCTCTCTGAAGAGGGGGCAATGGGGCTGTCTGAGCAAAAACTCGCTAAGCGACGCAAGGAACTTGATGAAGCTCTCCTTGCTGAGCTGAAAACGATGGCTACGTTTGAAAAAGATTTCTCTTCTTTCAAACTTAAGCCAAAATCACGCCTGCACGATGATTTTTACCTATTTTCATCCTTAAACAGCTATCTTCTTGAAAAGGAGTAGCGGTGGTAGTCAAAGTAATAGGTGTTACACACGTGTGTAACACCTATTACTTATTATAAATGGGCAGTGTACTCTATTCTGTTGTAGTAACTTATTACTAACTCTAAATATATTTGAAATTATGCGTACAGAAGACGTAAGAGTGTTTGTCGGTGTCCACGAGACGCTAACTACCTTAATGTTCTGCATCCGTGTGGAGAAGAACAAGGGAAATTTCCCAAAGGAACGCTACAACCTTCTAGAAAAGCCTGTGACATTCGTAACTAAGAGTGTCCCCAAAAAGGAAACTCCAGACGAGTCACTCAAGGCTTTACTCACTAAGGTAAGAAGTACCCTAAAGGAACTCGGTCTCAATGGTTACAAAGTCATGGACTCCATTACGAAGTCCTTTGAAATGATACACTTGAGAGAACGAGGCTATTGGGACAACGACTGCTACCTCAGCGATGATGCTAAAACGTTACTTGAAAAGCTTGATAATACGCTGTATTATCGTTTGCGTGACAAGAAGCGTGCAACCGCTCAAGAGGACCCCGAAACCGAAGCTCTCCTCCGTGCAGCCAACTGGGTGTCGGCGTATCAATACGCTAACCACGCTAAAGACAACGTATGGTGGCGAGGCGGTATGTCGGTGAATTTCAATCTTGAGTACTCTAAGTATGAGAGTGCACTTGATAAGAAGACTCTTAAAGAGCTGAAAAAGTTAGCCACGTTTAATGGTGACTTTGAGAATTTCAAGCTCAAAAAGGGCTCTGCTCTTGAAAATGACCTCTTCCTATTCTCTTTCTCTAATTTCTACCCCCTCAAAAAGCGGTAGAAATTTTCCCAGCGCTGATGAAGCCTTAGTGGGGAGCGACACCCCAGCTGGGAACAATGATGTTTGCAAGAGGCAAATATCAGTTAGTAACAACTAAAAATTTTGACTTATGGGCGTAATTGAGCCTTATGACCCCAGTGTTCTGGCGGATACGTGCCCTCGTGGCTATGAGGTCCGCTTTACACGCAAAGAACGGCGAAAAATGCGGTTACTCGCATCCCTTGAAGCTGTTTTGCGTAAACACAAGCTCCGTGCTAGATATGGGGACTACTCGTATGAGTTTCGTAAGGGTCTTTTTGTGCTTGAGGTCGCAGTTGATGAGACAAGCAACGGGTACGTTGTATACCAACAGCTGGACCAAGAGGTACTAAAAACGAAAGACCTTGATAAAATCACTAATTACATCCAACGATGGCTAAAACAATTACGATTATAGAGCTGTGTGGGGAGGAGTATAAGTTTTTCCGCTCCCTAAAGGGGAGAAATACGGACAAATTTAACCGCTCCGTCAAGCTAGCCTATCGCTTTGACGAGCTTTCTGAGAAGTTTGATGGGATGATTGAGCGTGGTCGGAACACTTCTGACACCGCAAGACTCGCACTAGCGTGCAAACTGATGATGTACACGGGTATCCGTATAGGTAACGAAGGTAGCTCTGAGGGCTATGTTACTCAGCCACACCCAAACAGCTCTAAAGAACCTGAGTTTGTACAAACGTATGGGCTTACTACGCTCCTTCGTGAGCACGTGGAGGTAAAACGTGGTGTTGTATACCTGCACTTTCTTGGAAAGAAGCAGGTTGAAAACTCCTTCAAACTAGACAAAACGCTCTCTAAGCAGGTTCGTGCGCTTCTTAATGGTTATGAAGCGGAAACTATCTTTGACATAACGGCGTATGAACTTACTAAGTTTGTCAAGAAGTACGTGGGTAACACGTTTACCCCAAAAGACTTTAGAACGCTACGGGCAAACATCGTAGCGTGGGATGCTGTAAAGGACATCCTTGAAAGGGAACTTCCAACGACCAAAAAACAGCGTCGTGAAGAGGTTAAAGAGGTAGCTACCTACGTTAGCGAACACCTCAATAATACCCCCAGTGTTTGCAAGGTAAGCTACATAGACTCTGCTCTGTGGGACTACCTAGAAGAACTAAGACAACTTCAACCCAAAAAGCGATAAAGCAATGAACAAGCAACGTATCATCGGCGACATCCTTGTCGCAACCACCCTCCTATTCTTTGAAGCTGTATGGCTTCTCACCATCTGCCTTAGTGGCGGAACATCAGTAGCGCAACTCTTCGGCGTAGTATCACCCCTCGCTATGTGGGTGTGCTACAAGATGGACACTGACAAACGCTGGCTCGTCAAGGTGATGCGCTCGTACCGAAAGCTCCGTAACAAACTAGCTAAGTAAACTATGAGTGACAAGCAACTAATAGAAATCGGTCTTAGCGACCCCAAGCTCTACAAGCGTTCTGTTTGGAGGTCCGCTGAAAAGAAGATGGAAGCTCTCCTAAAGAAAACCCAACTGATAGAAAAGATTGACATCTTCGGAGGTCCAAAGTATCGGGTAACAGCCCCACTAACTAACGAACTACTAAACAAACTAATCTCTCTATAAAGATGAATACTCAAGCAACAGCCCCACAAGAAGTACAGCAATGGTTTGATGAAGCCTTTGCCCCAGTGAAAGTAAAAGCTCCCAAGGTGACTAAGCCACGCAAAACCACAAGCGAAGAAGAGCCTACGTATGAGTACGCTCGTAGCACCAAAGGGGAGGACTACATCGTAGACCCTGTAAAGAGAACCTGCCGTAAAGTAAGCCGTATCGTGAATTCCTTTGACGAGATACCCGAGGACATCAGCGTGCTGGAAATGAGTATGACCACCTATCAGAGATACCTCAAAGACCGCTTCAACAACGAGGACGCTCCTATCAAAAAGGGCAAGCTACATTTCCGTGGTTATCGTATCTCCTGCACCAGCGAAAATGGTTTCCTCGTAGAAGATACCTATAATAGATACGCTGTGGTAGATACTGAAATGGAGGGCATCCCTACTCCGAAAGAATTGGGTGATTGGTTTGAGAAGAAAAGCTCTAAGCGTTCCCACACACCAGAGGAACTCTCAGCCGCATACGAACTCGGGAAGAGTTTGACTAAGAAGGCAGAGGACCTCCCCGAAGAGCAGGAAGAGGTGGACTATGAAAACCTGCGCAAGAAGGTTATCCGTCAGATTGACCGCATCTTGGAAAAGGTAGAACCTAAGTTTGACCCAGCAGAGTTCGTAGGTATGATACCTTTCCGCAAGTGGAACAGACGAGCTAAGGCTCTACTCCGCCAATGGGCGAACAAGGAAATTCGCTACGCAAAGTTCTTAAAGGAGCTTCGCACGATGACAGAAGAAATGGAGTTCGTAGTGGTCACACAAAAGAAGGTTAAGTTCAAGGGAGCAGTTCTCCCAGGATTTAAGACCATCGGACGACTCCTCGGTGATAAGCTAGAAGTAGATGGAGGTCTCATTGATGCCGTCCCCTTTATGACGGACTATATACTACACTACGAGCCAAAAGGTATGCCACAACTTATGCGCTACGCAAAGGGAATGTGCACGAAGCTGGAACTCCTTGAGGACCCCATATATGTAGACCCCTACATTGAGTACTCTAATAAGGCTCTCCCCAACACGGCTGAAAACGCACAGCTCCTTAGTGCCTTCGCTGAAGCACTCGGAGTAGTTGCCCCACAGGATATACTCTTTGATGAGAGCCTTAATGTCGGTGACAAGATTCTGTTCTACGATATGGCTAACGATGAGTGGCGCACCACCAAAGTCAAGGACACCAGCGAGGGTATTGAAATCTCAGGTGGGTACGGACTTACCAAGTTCCACAAGTGGATTAAGCTCTAATAAAATAACGGGGAGGTGAAATTCCTCCCCCCCACAACCAAATAAAGATTATGGGACTAGACATTTATTTCAACACGGAAGACGGACAGACCGAACTCGGGTATCTTCGTAAGTGTAACATCGTGTACGCACACTTCGCTGAGGTGATTGACGATGAGGAGAACGCACGAGTAACGAAGGAAGACCTTGCTGAGCTGGTAGAGCTTTGTAACAATGTTCTCACCAAACACGAGGAGCTGGGGCTAACCGCAGAGTTCATAGAGTATGCTTCCGTCACCCTTCCAACACAAGGTGGTTTCTTCTTCGGGTCCACGGAGTATGGCGAGGACTACCTTTATCAGGTAGACAGAACCAAGGAGGTGTTGGAGGAACTCCTTCAGAAAGTCCAAGAAGGTGAAATCGTACTAATTGACTTTTGGTGGTAATATGGAAGTACAGATAGAAGACGTAAAACAGCAACTAAGAGAAGCTATCAAGGAACGCTATGGCTCTGTTGCTAACTTCATCAAGCACGAGGACTCTCAAAAGTACGGGGGTGTTAAACTAAGAACGTATCTGTACGATAAGGGTAACAACAGCTTAGTAGCCTTGGCCCCACTTTGCCAAATGTTTGAGATAGGTTCACTCACTAAGAAGGTGGAGGTAGTTAGAAATGTTAGGTACTACTTGAAGACGCATAAGTCAAAGAGTAAGAGTAATAAGAAGTAGTACCGAAGGGGGGGGTGTTCGGGCGACTGACATTCCCCCTTTTTTAATAACTTTGTGCAGACTATGTTAGTAAACTCTTCCAACATAAAATCAGCCGAGTACGATAGACGTACACTAAAGCTGACTATGGTGTTCATAAACAGACCCACGTGGGTGTACACGTATAGCGGTGTATCTCTCAGAGTGTGGGGTGAGTTTCTTCGCTCCGAAAGTAAGGGGACGTACTTCTCTCACAATATCCGAGACGTGTTCCCCTACAAAAGAACAACTAAGAAGCATCCTTAAAATGAGACAGACGATAACTAGAATTTGTGAGTTTGATGCGGCTCACAGAGTGATGAATGAGAGGGTCAAGTGCTACAACCTTCACGGGCATAGGTTCAAGGTGGAGATAACGTTCTCCTTTGAACAGACCGAGGAAATCGGGTACGCTATTGACTTCAAGGAAATCAAGCGCATCGCTTGTCAGTGGATTGACGAGCATTTGGACCACGCAGGTATCTTTAACCCAGAAGACACGGGGTTAATTGATATGTGTAAGAAAGAGGGGTGGAGGTTATTCCCTATGGGTCTCGGTAATGAGGGGTACTGCAACCCGACCGCTGAAAATATCAGCGCCGAGCTGTTTGTCATCATTAAGGAGTTGATGAAATCTGAGAAGTTGCTAACTCTTGAGAACATCAGACTCTATGAGACTCCCAACTGCTGGGTGGACACCTCGGAACCACCAGTGTACAAGATGACCGAAGAGTTTTTGAAGAGACTCCAAGAGTGGAGGCTTGACAAGGGAACTATGAATTATTCTAATAAATAACGGATATGGCACGAGCATTAACTGCTGAAGAGAAGGCTAAGAGAGACAAAGCTCTTAGAAGCAAAACGAAGAGTAAATCGCCCAGTAGTGGTAGCGGTATGAAGAAAGACGTTCAGGTAAAGACGCACACTCGTAGAACTAAGAGTGGAAAAGTCGTCACAGTCAAAGCCCATACAGCTAAACGAGAGGCGGCTAAGCTAGACACAACCACAAAACAGCCCCTAGGTAGCGGAGTAAAATCCTCCGCTGAGGAAAAAGAACAAAAACGCAGACAACTGAAGGCTGAAAAGTTGTTTGATGAGTCAAACGAACTGGATGTGAGGTATCTTGAGACTCTCACTGAGGGTACTCTTGAATATAAGAAGGGGAAGAACTCTTTTGATACACTATTAAACGCTATAAGCGCTTTGTGTACCACTGAGAAGGGTAAGTATGGGTTTTCCGATGAGTCTCCGATATACGATACCTTAATAAATGGCCGAGGTCAATTTACTACTCACTTCTACAAGGCGGTCTGCTCTGGAGTTAAGAAGAAGCTAAGAGGCTCTATGAGGAGTGTTCCTGAATATGTTAGAGATGAACTTCGGCGTAGCGCAAGCACCCATACAGATCTTGATAAAGACTATGAGTTAAAAAGACTACTTCACAAGAACAACCTCGATATACAGTCTCATAATAACTCTATGATTAGAAAAGATATTAGAGACCTAAAAAGAAGGAAATACTCAAGACGGGTATCCCGATTAAGTTTCCTAAAGATTAACGGGTCCACTGAAGATTAATCACTATAATAACTAAAGAGTATGTACCAAGTAACAAGTGCGGACATTGAAAGACGTGTCTGGAAAGAGATTAGACAAGAAGAAAAAGAGCGTAAAGAGCACAACAAGCGTGTAGCTCTCCGTAAAAAGGAGAGAGCTCGTAAAGAGGCCATTGCGAGTGGCGCAGAAAAGGAGGTCCATGTGAAGGCCTACACTAGGAAAACCAAGAGTGGGAAGACTGTAACCGTAAAGGCCCACACCACTAGGAGGAAGACAAAAACAAACCCAAGTAGTGGAGGGGCAAAAACTCCTAGAGGGTCAGAGCTTAAGAGCAAGAGACTGAAAAGTCGTAGTTGATAGAATCTCCGAACTAACTTCCTAACGAATAACTAAGAACTAGTTATCTTTGTACCCAAGGGGCAACAAGCCTCTTGGGTATTTTTATGTCTAAAAAGAAGAAAAATCAAACTAAGGTAGCAGACGAGGGATATGTGTTCCCTGCGACAGGAGGAAGTATTGACGATATAGACCTGTCCGTTATATCCAAAGAGGTGTCCTTTGATGCCCACGATGTCACCAACAAGATAATGGAGTTTGGGAAGATACTCACGGGTATTAGTCTGTATGACTACCAAGAGGCTATCGCCTATGGGATTATTCACTCCGTAATTACCTTCTCGGGGGACGTTAAGACCGTCCTTCTCTCCCGACAGAGTGGTAAATCGGAGGCTATGGCGTTCGTTATTGACACCCTCGTAGTACTATTACCAGCTCTTGCTAAGTTCATTCCAGACTTGGAGCAGTTCAAGGATGGTTTCCGTGTAGGGTTGTTTGCTCCGCAGTCTGACCAGGTGGTTACTACGTACTCCCGTGCGCTTAGCCGTCTTAGGTCTGCCAACGCTGAAATGGTTATGGACGACCCCGATATTGATGTAGGGCTTGATAGCTCCGCTAAACTCGTGCTTACTAATGGGTCTTTCCTTGCAGGACAGGTAGCGAGTAAGCAGAGTAAGATTGAATCAAAGACGTATGACCTTGTAATAGTTGAAGAAGCGCAGGACGTAGATGACCTTATTGTGAGTAAGTCTATTGAGCCTATGCTTTCTTCTACGGCAGGTACTCTTGTTAAGGTGGGAACTACGGGTACAACCAAGAACCACTTCTACTACGAGATTGTGAACAACCGAAAGGAGGACGCTAAGAGTAAGAACCCTCTAACACGCAAACACTATGAGTACAACTACAAGGACATCATAAAGGACCGAAGGAAGCAGTTCTCCATAGACGGGAAACGCTTTCACCTTAACTATGAAGCGGACATTCTCCGTAAGAGAGACCGATGGGGAGAAGACTCCCAAGCCTTCCGCCTTGCTTTTGCTCTGATATGGGACGTTGAGAGCGGTATGCTTCTTACCGATAAGGAGTATGCTCGTATCATCAATAGAAAGCTGGGGCTACAAGAACCCAGAGTTAATGACTTTGTCGTGGCTGGGCTTGATATTGCAAAATCTCCTGCTGAGACAGTCTTAACGATAGCGAAAGTATGGAATGATGAGGAAGACCCATTCGGTAAGCCCTACAAACAGATACTTGCGTGGCTAGCTCTCGGTACAGCGGACTATGAGACGCAACACCATATCATAATGGACGCTATCATAGAGTACAATATATCTGTTATCTTTGCAGACTATACGGGGGTAGGTAGAGCAGTAGTAGACCGACTTTCTTACGCTTGTGGTGAGTATGTGGACATTGTTCCTTACACCTTCACAACGCAGAGTAAGTCAGATATGTGGTTTAACTTCATATCTGATATTCAGACTAGACGACTTATTGTTCCAGCAAACCCTAGCGTCAGAGCTACAACGGAGTATCAGAAGTTTGAGGAACAGATGCTGAACTGCACCAAGTTCTTTAACGGACCTTACCTCGTGTGTCAGAAGGCGGATGGGTACTTTGACGACTTCGTGGATAGTGCGGCACTTATGAGTCTAGCCGCCTCAAGAGAAGTCGGTGGAGAGGTTGAGGAAGAAATGGAAGTCCTTGATAACCCCCTCTACGCTGGAGTTATTGACGAAATAAACACTATTAGAAGAAGTTCATACTAATATGAGTTACGCAGGATATAATGGGTACCCAGATTCCCCACATTGGAGTGCCGATAGCCGACAACTAACTGAAGCCACAAACACCATTAGGTCGTTTGTGATGAACAACATTGTTCAGGATAACCAATGGGAGATAGACCGAATTACAAAGTACTATCTGTTCTGGAAGTTCTATGAAGGTCTCCACTATAAGGACTTCAATGATGGGCTTCTCTCGTTTAACTACCTCAGAGCGTTTATTGACAAGGTCAATATGTTCTTGCTAGGTAGTGAAGCGTTCTCTTTCCACACACAGAGCTTATACTCTACGCAAGTTCCTCAAGACCTTGAGCGTCTTGTAGAGGAGTTGCTTATGTACCACTGGACCAAGTCGGAGAAGTTACAGCTGGCTTACGAAATGCTCCAGATGGGTAGTATCACGGGTGACTGCTGGGTAGGTGTTGAATGGGTTGATGATGACCTAGACCGCTTCTGCCGTATCAATGTATTTGACAGCCGTCAGTGCTTTGTGGAGTTTGAGAACGGGAACTACAAGAAGGTAAAGTCGTTCTTAACTAGAATGCCCCTTGATAGGAAGGGTGACAATGAGTACGCCCTATTCGTAACTAAGTGGACCAAGACACATACCGAAACTTGGTATCAGACGACAACCTCCACAGACGAGAAGGGTATCGTTAAACACAACCACGTAAAGCAGGAAAACCGCTATGGGTTTATCCCCGTGGTGCATATCAAGAACAAGCCTAACTCCTCGGGGTACTATGGTCAGTCAGATTCAAACGACATCTTAAAGATTAACAAGGTGTACAATGAAATGATTCAGCAAATCAAGGCTATCCTTGACTACCACGCTACCCCTACGACTATTATCACGGGCGCATCGGCTAAGTCCTTGAAGAGAGGTCTCGGTCAGATTTGGTCAGGTCTTCCACCCGAAGCTAACGTATTTAACCTCGGGTTGGACGTGGATATTTCTGCGAGCCTTAACTTCGCTAAGGATTTGAAGACGGCTATGCACGAGTTGTCGGATGTTCCCGAGAACGCTCTAGGTAAGATTCAAGCTATCAGTAACACTTCTGCGGCAGCTCTCCAGATTACCTACCAGCCTCTCATCCAACAGGCGAACATTAAGGCTATGACCTACGGGGATGGTATCACTAAGCTCAATACGATGATACTCAAAATTCTCAGCATTGAGGACCCCGAGAATACTCGTCTCAACAAAATCTTTGAGATTGACCCCGACTTCATCAATGATATGAAGGTATGCCCCGTGTTTGCATTTGGGTTCCCCAAGGATAGAATGGACGAACTTCAACGCTCGCAGGTGGAGCTGTCTATGGGTATCGCTTCTAAGCGTGAGGTTATGGAGCGTCTCGGTAAGTCTAATATCCCCGAACTTATGAAGGAGATAGTAGACGAAAAGATGCAGGACGCTCTTAACGGCTCGTTTATGCAACAGCTGATGATGGGTGGAAATCCTCAAAACCCAGAGGCTATGCCACCCGAGGAAGATGGTTCAGAGTTGGACGAAGATGAGCTTGATGACGAAGCCACCGAAGACGACAATATCACGGATGTAGAAAATTAGTTTTACTTTTGTGTAACAGATGCTCAATAGAGCATAGACACATAAGTGGACAAATCAGTAATCTTTAATTATTAACACGATGGACAGAAACAATCCAGAAGCCCTTCACGATGTAGGGCAAGACAAGACGCAGAAAGTTGGTGAGGGTTTCGTAAACCCAGGTACGCCAGAAGCTCCCCTTGTTAGAGAAGACCAGATGACTCGCTCTACCATTAAGGGTGCTTCTGAGGACCTCAAGAAGTCTCTCATCAAGTAGTCACAACCTAAGAACTCAAATTTTATCGTAGAACAATGGAAGAAGAAATCAAGGAAGTAAAGTTGCCAGAAAGTTTGACGCTCAATGGGGTCACTTACTCAGTAAAGGACACTCCCGAGCTTGTCGCTTTTATGCAGGCAGTCGCTAAAGTTGAGAAGAACAAGGTTCACTCTACTATTGACCGCCTTAAAGCAGGCATCGCTGAGCTTAGTAAGGTAGAACTTCCCAAGGAGGAAAGTATCTCTGCTAAATCAATCATTGAAGAACTCAAAGAAGCATTCGTGACGAAGGCCGACATGGAAAGTGTGGTTGCTTCGTCTGTCCAAAAGGTTGTCCAGCCGCTTCTTGAAGAGTCTAAGAAGAGTGCCGAAGCAGAACTTAATGCATACAGAGAAAAGCTCATTGCTGAGAACTCTGCTACCTGCATTCCCGACCTTGTGAAAGGCTCTACTAAGGAGGAATTGGACGCTAGCCTCAAGGAGTCTATCCGACTTCGCTCGGCTTATCCAACCCCCAGCACTATCGGTCAGCAGGGTGTCCACGTTACGGACCCGCTACTTGAACAGCAGGCAAAACAGCAGAACGCTCCTACGAACGCTCCTGCACCTGCACAACCTAAAGCCCCTCAGATGCCCACTATGGGCGGTTATCCTAGTCCAGCTCCTACGGATGTCACTACCGAAATCGGTAAGATGTCTCACGAAGAGTTCGCTAAGAGACGTGAGGAGCTTATCCGACAAGTACAACAACTCAGCTAAATAAAAACAGATGCTTACTATTATTATGATGCTCGTGGGACTTATGCTCCCACTTTCGGGTCTCTTCTTCGGGGAGACCACGTCTGCCTCCGCTAATGGCGGTGGCTACTCCACTATTCCACAGGCGGTAAGAGACTTCTACTCTAAGGATGTCCTCTTCCAAGCACAGCCAAGACTTCGCTTCTTGCAGTTTGCTAAGGTAAAACGTGACCTTCAGGCTGTAAAGGGTAAAAGTATCGTGTTCACCAAGTATGGTAATCTTCAAGGCGGTGGCGCACTCTCTGAATCGGATGTCCTTACTCCAGAAGGTATGACGACCTCTGAGGTTGTTATTCCCGTTTCGGAGCAGGCTAACGCTATTCAGGTAACGGAGTTCCTCCTGCGCACCTCGCTTCACGATGTTCTTGGAGACGCTTCCAAGCTCCTTGCCAATAATATGGCAGTAGTTCTGGATACGCAGTTCAGAGACACGGTCCTCGGCACGACGAATGTTATTTATGGCGGTACGGCTACGAGTGCTACGGCACTTAGTGCTACCTCTGTATTTACGACTAAGACAGTTAAGGACGCTATTGAAACTCTGGCTACGAACAACGCTCCTAGAATTGATGGGGATTATTACGTGTGCTTCGCCCACCCTCACCAGCTTAGAACGCTTCGTGATGATAAGGATTGGATTAACGCCAACACTTATATGGGTCGCAGACAGCTTTACATTGGTGAAGTTGGTATGTATGAAGGCTGTATCTTCATTGAGACCACGCAGATGCCCGTTCTTTCAGCGGCTGAACTTCAGGCTAAGTACTCTACGAACTCTATTTCTACGGGTTATGAAGCCGTATTCTTCGGTGAGAATGCCTATGGTTGGGCAGTAGCTCTTGATGTTGAGCTTCGTGATGACGGCGTAGTAGAAATGGGCCGTAAGCACACTCTCGGTTGGTATGGTATCTGGGGTACGGGTATCATTGAAGAGAAGAATATAGTCAAGGCACTTACTGCCTAATCTCTAACCTCTAACGTAGTACATAATGGCAAAAACTAAGAAGGGGGCATCCCCCGAAGAAGAACTGAACGAACAGGAGTTTAACGAAACTCCTAACCAGCCCAATGAGGAAGCTCCCGAAGTAGCTCCTGTCGGTGGAAACGCCGAAGAAGTCGCAGAGGTAGCTATTACCACGACCATTAAGAAGGTCACTATTACAGCGCTCTGTGATATTGACTGCTGGGTCGGAGGCGTACATTACGTAATCCGAGATAAGAAACAGATGGCTGTTCCCTCGGATGTTGCGGCAATCCTAACAACGGGCCGAAAGGCATATCGTAACTAACGTAGAGAGTGTCTCAATCTAAAGTAACTTTGAAGGAAATAATGACAGCGGTTCGGGAGCTTACTTTCGACCGCTTCATTATTCCTGCTTTTGCCATAAAGGCGAAGGCAGGATTTGGTGTGTCTATCCAACCCAAGCTCATAGACGAAACGGAAACCACCTTGGTAAAGCGAGGTTCTTATCTGACGTTATGGGAGAAGCAAGGAGAAGAACAGAACAACATCATTGAAATAGACCTCCAAGAGCGCACGCTTGAAGAGGTGATGGAACGACTTATTGAAGAAGGTATTGTAGTTGCTTATACCCCCTATTTCAGAGGAGCCGAAAAGGGCACTACCCTAATCAAGGTTACTAAGGAGCTTGACGAAGACTTTACGGCGTTTAGAAAGTATTTCTTCTCTGATGAGGAGATTATGCACGTAGTAGTTCGCTACTACGAAAGGGTTCTCGGGATTCGTGGAGAAATTACTGACGAGGTAATCTCACAACTCAAGAGACCTTCTGAACAACACCTTGCCATTTGGGTGGCTTACCACCTAGTTGATAAACGGAGGCTGTATGAAAATGCGGCATCCTCTATTGGGCAATCATTCACAGACGGCTCAGACTACGCAGGGTCCTCCGAAGCAAGTATTGGGGCAAGTACCCATACCTCTGTTCAGATAGGCTCGGTGTTCTCTATTACTGAAGACCCCACGGGAGGTTACTTCTATGAGGACTTCAATAGAATAGGCTCTGATAACGTTTGGGGTGACAGATATAGTTTTTGGTATAAGCTGATGCTTTACCTGCGTGGACTTCTTGAAAGTGAGTTCGGTGACTTCTCACTGAGAAAGGACAACATTATGCAAGGAACTATTGAGCTGGAGCGTGCTCTAGACTTTAGAAGCTACTTTGATAGCTATCCATTTACGTTGTCCCCATTAGCAAGAGGTATTTTGTCCAAAGTTCCCTAATAGTAAAACGAAAGAAGTAATATGCTAGTTACTAAAGCGGCTTTTCTTAGGTATCAGAACATATTCTATAAGAAGCTACTGGCCACACCTTATAAGGTTACGCTGGAAGTAGTATCTGTGCATAAAGTAGAACACCCCGAAGACGAGTTTTCCCTTGAGGAGTTTGTTGGTGATAGCTCCAGAACCTCTCAAATGTTTGAGTTCCCTGCCTTATATGAGAAGGAAATCTCAAACAGAATGCGAGACAAGTACGGACTTAGTAAAGAAGTAAACGGCATCATCTACCTATCTCCGAAACAGCTTGAACCAAAATTAGGGAGTTACCAACTAGATTGGAACAAGACCAAGGTCCATTTTAATGGGAGCACACAAGTAATTGATAAGATTATCTACCTTGAAGAAATGTATGGTAGTTGCGTAGGTATTCAAATCTTTGTCAAGGATGATGTAAGAGGAGGTTAGTATGAGTGTGATTAAACGATATAAGCCCGAGAAAGGGTTCCGTGAGAAGGATGAGGTTCGTTCTGCTTATGAACAAGTAGGAGAGTTCCCATCTAAGAGTACCCGAAGTTGGTACGCAGAAGTTTGCTCTTATTTCCAAAGCAATGAGGTTTAAGAACCTACCGAAACTCCCTAGGTCGCTTCTAAGAGTCCCTAGAGGAGTTAAACGTGTTAATGTAGCTGACCTCAAAAAAGACCTGACCGCCCTTGGTGAAGAAATAGCCGAGGAGTTCAGAGACAAAATTGAGAGCAACATACGGGAAAATAAGTATGGGTTCACCCTATCCGATACCACCATTCAGAAGAAAGGACACGACATACCTCTTATAGACACAGGAGAACTTATTGATGCAATCTACCAAGAAGGTACGGAGGTGTCTGTTGAAGAGACTCAACGAAGCGACAGCGACCTTACTAACAAACAGCTCGCTATTGTACACGAGTATGGTGTAAAGGATAAAGGTATTCCTGCTCGCCCCGTGTGGCGTAAAACTTTTGAAGAGTTCCGCCCCGTAGCCGAGAAGCGAGTTAGAACCTTCCTCAAACAACACAAACTAAAGAAGTAGTATGACCAGAGTAAAAGGGTACTCACGTAGAAGTCGCAAAGGGAAAATTATCAAGGTTAAGGAGTACCACCGAAAGGGAGATAAACTCGCCAAAAACAAACCTAAGCCAGGTAGTAAAGCGGCGGGCGAGGAGCTGAAACAAGCTATGATGCAGAAAGAAGCTCCACAAGACCTACAACCTAAGTTACCCGATTGGACTCCTATTGATGTAGGGGACGGAGTTGTCCTTCGGTCACGTGAGGAGGCTATGGAGTGGCAACGACAACAGAAAGCCAAACAAATGAAACCCAAGGAGGAGTACCGACCTGCTCCAAGGAGTTCTATGTACGGCTCTAGGTCTGCTCCCATACAACCTAAGAGTCCTCCTAAACCAACACGTATGGAGAAACTCAGGAAGGGTTACTTCGCCCGTCTAGAAGAGAGATTAGCAAAATTCGTAGAGAAAAATGGGGGAACCTACAAAAAACAATTCTAGCTTTATTGGTTTCTTTAGAGACCTCATTAAGAACAACAGCGGTTTAAGCTCTAAGAGCTTTTTCCTTGTTCTTATTACACTGCTTGGGTGTATCTTGCTTGCTGTGGTTGGGTTTGTCCTCATTTGGGAGGTCTTGCATAGCGGTACTATTAAGACCGACCTTAACGGACTCTCCTTAGTCATTGGGAGCATCACCACAATCTTCGGGACAGCTGGTGCTACTAAGTACTTCGGAGAGAAAAACGAGAAGAAGAATGATAACGGGAATTCGTAACCTAAACAAGGAGTTCTTCAAACAATTCCATAAGATGCAGATACCTATGTCGGATGGCTCTAAGTTGGAGCTGTCCGCTCGGTATTATAAGCAGTCAAGTTACGACTACACGGAGAGTACGGACCAAAAGTACCCGTGCGTGTCTATTCAGGACTTTGCTCCAACTATCCATATGGGGTGGTATGTAGACCATAGAGAGGTGTTCCTAGGGTTATCTCCCGATAAGAAAATCGGCTACCTCGGTAAGAACCCCGTTTGGCTTGAAGCTCGCTTTGATGTTAGTGTTGCTTCTAAGGGGTACAAGGAGTTCCTTGACCTTGCGGACTACTTTGATAAGAGGTTCGTGTATGCCTCGGGATTCATATTTAACGCCACGGATATTGACGGGTCTCTTGTCGGAGACGTAGTCACTTATTCTACCAGAGTTACCGATGTTCCGAGAACTGACGGAGTGCACGAGAGAAACTATGAGTTTACCCTAAACCCTTGGGTGTACTTCCAAGAACCTAAAGAGGTGGGTATCATTGAGAGCATCATCGTTAATGGCTCTCCCGTCAGTCAAAAGTAGTATCTTTGACAATAAAGAAACTGAATTATGGCTAAGAAGACTGAAACATCTAAAGAGGTTAAGAAATACCTCTTCAATACAAACCTCTACTGCGTGGAGGTTCCTATGGGGGAGGACTCGCTCCTCATCCCACCAAGAGGGATGGTTGAAGTATCTAAGGACTTCATCCTGCCCGATATTTTAGGCGTAGAACTGCGATGATAGTTGGATTTACCATACTTGATTACAAGGGAAGACAGGAGCAAGCTGTTAAGTTCATACAACGATACTGCCTTCTAGAAAGCCCCGAGGTTGCCAAAAACATCGTGGCTTTGGGAGCAGGTGTCAATGTATTTACTCCTAACGTAGATGCTGACCTCCTCTCTGCACAGCCTTTTAAGTGCGCCCCTATTGCTGTTGAGGATGGTAAACTCCTTGTAGCATCAGCGGTAAACTTTAACATAGAGTTCATTTTCAATGGTAACAGCGTTAGGTTACTACCCACTCAATACTTTGTTATTGAAGGAAGCGACCTCTCGCAGGTAGCTCCCCTCGTAAAACGAAGGTTACTGAGAGTCTACCCCGATACAGGGGGTGCCTATGGAGGCAACTTTTGGATTCTCTCAACTGGAGCATGGAATGATGAAGGGGTGTGGATTGACTCTCAAAGCTGGATTGATAGATGAGCACTAGTATTGTTAGAACACTTAAACTTATGTGTGCCGACGACAATCCGCAGGACAAAAAGCTCTTACTGCTTGCGGAACTCGTAGACACGAAATACTCCGAAATGGCTAAAAACCAAGAGGAGATGAAGCAGAGCATTAAAGCTACTGACGCAAAGTTGGACAAGATTTTGGACCTCTTTGAGGAACAGCAGAAGGCTCACAAAGAAAACTGCCTTATCAATGAGGCTAATCGTGAGGGCTTCGCCTTCTTGTCCGTTCTGTTGAGCTACCCTAAGCTCACAGTTTTTGTACTTCTGGGTGTCCTTGCACTCCTACTCGGGACGTATAGCAAGGACCTCATTAACTGGCTTAAGTTTATATTATAGAGTATGAAGAATTTGATTATCATTTTGGACCCAGCGCATGGGGAAGAAGTACCAGGTAAGCGTTCACCAGATGGAACTCACAGAGAGTACCGATGGAGTAGAGAGCGCATCAAAGTCATCAAGGAGTCTCTTGAGAGACTTGGGTACGAAGTTGTACTTACCAACACAACTGACCGAGAAATAGGACTAGACAAGCGAAGAAACTTCGCTACCAACTATAAGAAGGGACAGAAGAAACTTCTTCTGTCTCTCCACAACGATGCGAGCGCCAATACAGGATGGGGTAAGGCAAGAGGGTACTCTGTATGGACTACCCGAGGTGTCACTAAGTCTGACGAATGTGCGGAGATTATTCTCCAGCAGTTTGAAAAGGACTTCCCCGAGATTAAGAAGCGTGTATTCTCACCCACACAGCCTCATAGAGACTTTGAAGCAGACTTTGCGGTTATCCGTGGTGCTGACTATATGGGGGTACTCATTGAGTGGCTTTTCCAAGACAACCAAGAGGACCTCGTACTACTCAAGGATGCTGAACTGAACTCACGATACGAAGCCTCTATTGTCAAGGCAGTGGAGAGAATCAACGAGGTGTTTAACTAAGAAATGGGAAAGGCTAATAAAGTGAACTTGCTGTTAGGTGCAATAGCCATCGTAACAACGATTATAGCTATATTTGCACTCTATGGGCTTAGTTCGGTAAAACAGCACAGAACCAACGAAGAGGAATTTAACGAACGCATTAGACAGCTCACTGACACTATTGCTGAACTTAAAGTAGACCTCAAGAAATATGAGACAGAAATAGACCGAATTGGTCTTGAGAGGGAGAAGTTCAGGAAAGAGCTTCACTTAATTATTAAGCATTATGGGAAGACTAATAATGAGCTTACTACTGGCGGTTGGGATGAAAACATTGACTTTCTCTCAAGAGAGCTATCCAATGAAGATGGTCTACAAGGGGGATACGATAGTTTGCCTAACAAAGCCACAGCTGATAAAGCTAAACATAAAGCTAAATAATTTCGCCCAGCTACGAGCTATCCACGCAATAACCTTGCAGGAGCTTAAACTGAGCGACTCCATTAGTAACTATTGGAGACTCTCTTTTGAGACTCAGAAGACCATTAGTGCAAAAGAGTCACAAAAATTCAACGAAGCTATGCTCTTTCAAGAGTCCTTAAAACAGGAACTCTTGGAGGAGCGTAGACGTAATTTGAAGCGTGTAATTAGTGTAGGCATTGGCGGAACACTCATCGGAGCCATCCTTGGTGTTCTGTTAGCTAAATAACAATTAAACAAAACTAAGAATGGCAGATGTAGGATTATCCATTGTAGAAGGACTCTCTAGGGGTGCTTCTGCGTATCGTGAGCCTTCTAAGAGAAACGTAGGTCTCCTTGGGCAGTTTGTCCGTGGGGAGAGCTTGAAACCTATCAAGGTTTCTTCTCTTGAAGACTTCGGTACATTCTTTGGCGGGCAGAGCAATGCTCTTTTTGGACCCGCTATTGTCAAGGCTATCTTTGATGAAGCTGATGGCGCTCCCGTATCGCTCTATATCTCCCGTGTTACGGGTAAGAATGCTAAGGCGGCTACGGGAGAGGCTTCCCTCCTTGGGGGAGCTATTATGACAGCTAAGGCTGGTCAAAGAGGAGCAGAGGATGTAGGTGCTTGGGGTAACGGGGTTACTCTTGAACTTTACTCTTTTGATTCGGCAAGTCGTGGGAACTATGTGCTCAAAATCTCCTATAAGGACAAAGAGGAAACCATCATCGGTGAAACTCTCTCCGAGATTCAGCAGGCAGTTACCAAGATTAGCCGTTTCGCTGTTGTGAACTTCTCTCAGGAAATTCCCGAAGAGAACAAGGTCACTATGGAACAGCTCTCGGGGACTGTCTCTGCATCCACTTCCTCTCCAATTATTACGGGTGTCGGTACTTCATTTAAGAGCACCCTCAAGAGTGGTAGTGCTCTCTACTACAATGACAAGCTGGTAGGGACGGTCTCTTCTGTGGATAGCGACAACCAAGTAACTCTCACGGGTAAAGCCTTCATTGAGGTTCCAGAGTCTTCCTCACTCTCCCATAGAAAGGATGTAGTGTGGAAGATTGTGCTGTCAGGTGGTACTGATGGTGATGCTGTCACTATTGACGACTACGCACCTAACGCTATGGGTGGCGGTCTGTCAAGTTTTGACGGCTTTGATATTCAGTATCTCGCTACTACGGAGTTCCACAATATCCGAATGGCTAAAATCTTGAAGCAGTATTGCCACGAGACTAAGTCAGCTATCGGTATTGTTAATCTCCCAGAGCTTGCTGATGAGGGTATGGCTGAACTCTACGACATTGAGCTTGGCTCAAACGAACAGAGCTTCATCGCCAGCTATATGGGTTGGTGCTACGTACCCGATATGCAGGGCAACCCTCGTAGACTTCCCGTTATTGGACCCGTCATTGGTGCGGCTCTTATCCGCACTCCCTACATTCAAGGAGACTTTGTCCATATTCCACCTGCTGGGATTGACTCTCTGTTTAAGACCGTCACTAAGATGGAACCGAACAGACTTGGACAGGCTATGATTAACAAGCTGGTACAACACTACCACTGCAACGTTATTCAGAATGTAGAGAACCTCGGGTTCTACGTAGGGACTTCAAGAACGCACTCACGAAACTCGCTGTACACGAGTATTCACGTCAGACTCCAGACTTCGTTCTATCTGCGCTCTCTTAACTCGCTTATGCGCTTCTTGGAACAGAAGCCTAACACTCCCGAGCTTAAGAGAGAAGCTCTCGTTAGTCTGCTTCAGTTCTTCAAGAACGAGTACAACAACGGCGCACTAGAACGTTCTGTACCATTTGATGTTGCTTACAGAGGTATCTGTGACGCAAGCAACAACCCCGTTGGTCAGGATAGAAAGGTTCTGAACATTGACTGCGAGTGGATTCCCACAGAGTGTACGGAGAGCATCAGAATCTCGTTGCTCCGAAACGATGGAGTATTAACTGCAACTGAAAAGTAATATGGCAAGACCTCAAAAACCACAGGACGCTTACGTAACCAATGGCTGGTATCTGACTATCCCCGTACCAGGTCTTGGCTCTAATGCGAGATTTGAGACCCTTGAAGGTCTCAGTAGACAGTCAGGCTCTGTACAGACCGTAGACGCAGGGACTAATAAGGTGTACAAGTTCGCCAACCAGATTACTGAGTTTGGTGATATGACGCTTACGAGAACCTACGATGGTAGTGCGGCTGATAGAGCTATGGAAACCCTCTGTAAGACTATGATTGCCAACGGGACTAAACTCCCCGTTGTTGCTGTCAAGATGCACAATGGCGCTGAGGTATTCTCGGTCGCCTTTGAAGGTTTCCGTATCGTCAGTGAAGCTCACCCTAGCTGGGATGTAGCTGGTACAGACAAGTACGTTGTCTCTTATTCTGCTACCTGCGACGATTGGGATATTATCCCCGTAGGTGTATAGTCAAATCTAACATAAAGAAGTATGGAAAGTAACAAGTTTGAGCTTCCTATTGGGGTAACTCTCGGTGGTGAAACTCATAAGGTCGTAGAACTGATGAAGTCCAATGGTGTGGCTGAAAAGATTTTCACAAAGAAAGTCTCTGACAAGCCTTACACGTGGCAAGGTAATATCTTGTCTGCGGCTATTAAGTCTATCGGAGGTATTGAGATTGGTGCGGAGGTGCGTAAAAAGTACCTTGAGGATGGTGTAGTTACCATCCCTTCCATCATCTTAGACCTCACTATGGCGGAGGTTAATACTCTCATTGTGGAAATCCACAGAAGAGTGTGGCAGAACGAACTCCCCAAACAGGAAGTGTTCTGCAAACACTGCGGTAGAAAGATGGTCGTGGATATTGACCTTGATAGAATTGACTACTCGGAAGAGAGCAAGCGAGAGATTGAAAACCTCCAAATGATGGGTCCCTCCCCTATCGTGGTGGAACTCAAGGATGGGTTTGAACCTACGCCTATTGGTAAGATTACAGAGAAGCCCGAGTACTCTTGGATTACTTCCTCTGTGTTTACCCGTTTCACGTTCAGATACCCCACGCTCCGTGATGCTATTGAGAACGAAAGATACTACTCGGATGCCATTGACTTTTGGCGAAGAGTTGCGCTTAACTGCTTAATCAGCATTGAAACGGAGAATGGGGACATCCTTCCTAGCGAGTTCCACACCTTCTACGGGCTTAAGATTTTCCTTGAGTACCTCTCTGTGAGAGACCTCAAGAATATCAGGAACTCCCTCATTGAGGCTCTTCCAACCCTCCCGTTTGCCTACGAAGATACTTGTCCTCACTGCGAGAGGGAGACTCCTTTCATTATGGAAGCGAGTAGTTTTTTCTCGGAATGACACTAAGTCCAGAGAGATTTCATTTAATACAAAGAGAGTACCCCTTATTAACCCTATGTGGGGAGATAAGGGGTCTCCTTTTTTCTCCGAGACCCCAAAAGAGTATAGAAGGGCTTGAGGACAGCGATGAAAACTACGACTTAGTGTCCAAAGCGTATATTATGATGAAAAGGCTTCATCAGTCGTATAGAGAAGTTCTCCTTATGGATGAGGATGACTTAAACCGCTTCTTCTCTATGGAAATGCGCCTTATCAAAAAGGAAGCAGAAGACGCTGAGGAAGCCAAACGCAATAAGTAAACTATGGCAAGGGACGCTCAATTTACCTATGACTTTGGGATTGCTATCGCCCAAAGCACAGTCAATAAGGTAGCGAGGTTAGCTGGGGTATCTCTTACCTTGGCTTCCGCTTTTTACTCCTTGCAACAGGTGTCCGAAAAGTACGTAAACACCCTAAGAGAGAACACCCTCCGCTTTGGTGGGATGGTATCTACTATTAGGGCTATGGAGCAAGCACAGGACCGACTTGTTAAGGGGCAGTCCTACTTTGATATGGATGACCAGCTTGCTGGTATGAACAAGCTAATGTCAGTTGGCTTGGACGTTAAGAAGAATATGGACTTCATCAATAAGGCGGCGCACGCCACGGGGAAGTCCTATGCCGAGTTCTCTGGAATGGTTGCTAGTGCTATTCAAGGGAACACGGGTGCCCTCGTTGAGGCAGGTCTTATGACTGCACGCTCCGTCAAGATGTTTGAAAAGTACCAAGGCAACACCCGTATGATGCAGGGAGCTATTATGAGCTTCCTTAAGAACCATAAGGGTCTTATGACGGCGATTGCTCAGGACTTTGAAACCATCCAAGACCAAACACGAAGGCTTAAAGCTGTGTGGACCTCTTTTGCGCAAGCTATTATTGGGAAACCTAATGACCCAGGTAGTTTGTATGGGCAGATTGTGTCCTCTATGAAGATGATTGCGGAGAGCTTCGCCAATAACATTGACCAGATTAAGGCTCGTGGTTTTGTGATTGGTCAGGTTATGGGGTGGATAGTCCGTAATATCGGTCATACCATTAAGTGGCTTGGAGGAAAACTTAAAGCCGCCCTTGATAGTATTTGGAAGGTTACTGACAACTTCAAGGACCAAGCTAGGTCTATGATTGTTTGGTTAGAGTTCTGGAAGCTCGCCATTCTTGACTTCTTCAAGGAGTACAAGAAGGAAATTATGTTCATAGGGAAACTCCTTCTGTCGTGGCTTGTGCTTAAAAAGGTGTTTGCGCTGTGGGATGTTGCAAGCATTGGTGTTCTAAAGTACGCCAAGAATCTAAAGGACGTAACACGAAAGTACCGAATGTTTAGAAACCTTCTGTATAGTCGTACGGGAGGTGAAATGCGCATACTGAATGAGGTGCGTGCACTCGGGGTGTTCTTACCTAAGACGTTCAGAAAGGTGTACCTCGGGATTACTAGAGCACTCTATCCTGTAAACATCTTCTTCCGTGACGTTAGGTACGTGCATATTCCTCGCTTAGTCAAGTCTATTAAGGGTATCCCCTCTGCGCTTGTCTCTGCGATGAAGAATGCAGGTACTATGACTAAGAGCCTCTTTGTGAACGCTGGTAACATTATGAAGGCTTCGGCTCGTAGTGTGTACTCTGCAACAGCTGGTGTTCTCAAGAACTTCACGTCAATAAAGGGAGCGTCACAAGCTATTGGTAACGGGTTTAAGTCCGCAGGGTCTTTCCTCCTTAGTCTTCCTAGCTTGTTTATGGGCGCACTTAGGTCGTTTGCGGCGGCTTCTCAGGCGATTATGGCGACTAACCCCGTTGGGTGGATTACCATAGCTATTGCTCTATTCATTGCGCTTTATATCAAGTGTGAGAAGTTCAGAGACCTCGTACATTCAGCCGTAGTCTTCCTCGTAGAATGGTGGAGGTTCTTGTGGAACATCGTTGCTTGGGTAATTACCAAGGTGATGACTAGTTGCATAAGGCTGTGGAGAGGTATTAAGAAGATTGGGTCCAACATCGTATCAGGTATCAAACGTATGTGGGCATACTTCAAGGACTCCTCTGTCGGTAAATGGATTGATGAAACACTCATTCAGCCTATCAAAAAGGCATTTGAGTGGATTAAAAACATCTGGCAGAAAATCTCCGAGATTATCGGTAAGGCGGCTAAGTTCCTTGGTATGGCTTCTGATAGTATTGCTCAGTCCACAAGTGAGGAGGCAAAACAATTCGGGGTTGTAGACCTTAGTTGGAACTCTGGCGGTAAGGGGACAGTCCTTAACAACCAGCAACTAGAAGATGGTTTCCAAAATCTCTCTGAGAACTTCGGTGACATCTTTGGTGGCGGTGGTAAAAAGGACAGAAACCCCATTATGGATGCCAAAGCCACAGCTTCTGCTAAGTCTCTTGACACAGGCTCGGGTACTACCAACAACCTATCCTTTGCAAACGGCGCAATTCAGATTGTCGTTGGTAAGGATAGTGGGTTTGATGAAAGAAAGCTCGCAAATCTTGTCAGAGAGACCATTATGGATATGGAGAGAACTAACAGCTTAAGAGGAGGAATGGGCTAATGGATATTAAGGGAATTACTAACTTTGCTTTAGCAGGAGCCGTTTCTACGGCGGCTGACATTGCTCTGAGTGAGTTTGCTTCGGTACTACGAAGAAACCCCTCTGGAGCTTTTGGTGAAGACCCAAGCAGGTTTTCAGGTGGGTACACACCTACCCGAGGGATTATTATTGACAGAGAGTATGTGCGTTCAGCTAACACTATTGACCTAAACAAAGGTTATCAGTTTCAGTTTAACCCACAGACCGTCTCTGACACTAAGAACACAACGTACGCTAACCGAAACTACGCAGGTCTTCATTATGAGGACTATTCTTGGAGTGGTGGAGGTGAACGTGTAATAACGTTCCAGCTCTTTCTAGATAATACCCCAGGGTCTAAGTACCGCCAGCTCCGTCCAGAGAGCTATGGTTCTGCAAGAGCTATGGAGATTGATGATAAGGGTAAAGGGTTCCCCTACAATGAGGAGACCCAAAAGTACGAAGTCCCTAGACACACGATAAAGTCTCGTGTAGAGGGGTATCTTAGAGACTTGAACCCCCTTAAATCTCCCAATGCTGGACCTGATAGGTTTGACTTTGTTGGGGATGCTTACTCGGTCTCTAGAGTGCACGAAAGGGGAGTTCTCCCAGAGGTAGAGTTCTTACAGAGCTTTCTGTACCCTGCTAAACTCGTTGGTGAGGAGACCCCAAGATTTGCAGAGGGTGGGGTAGTATCGGAAAACCAATTCCGACCCCCTGCAACGGCTGTCCTCGCTCTTGGACCTATCTACTTAGAAGGGTTCTTGAGGAGTTGCCCCGTAGAGTACACTCTTTTTGATAGAGATTTAACCCCTATCAGAGCTAATGTAAATGTAGAATTTGTCGTTCACGAGTACGAGACCCTTGAGCGACGAGTTAAGTGGGAAAGATGATTAGTAACGCTTTTTACAACAAGAAGAACCTTATCGCTCAGTTTTTGGGCGGTAAGGTTTCCCATTATCCTATTAAGGACGCTTCGGTTACGTACTCTTGGTATGAGTACATCGTAAAGGATGGGGAGACACTCTATTCTATTGCGGAGCGCATTTTTGGGGAAGGTCTTGAACACTTGTGGACGCTTATAGCGGACAACAACCCTCCTAGAATGCCCGATGATTGGCAGGCTGGGGACGTTCTCAAGCTCCCGAGGATAATCATCAGAGACTCCGATACTCAACGAAACATATACAGCACCAATGGGTAATTCTATTCAACCTAGCTTTAAGATTCGCCTATTCAACGGGCGAAGAAAGAACCTTGACGACCTTAAAGGGTCGGGGGTTGTTTTCAATACTGACGGGGACTTCATTGACATTGAGCCTTTCGTCAGTTACCCCGTTGTGTACGAGGAGAAGGCTGAATTGCTCAATACTCTCAACTTCACCATAACGAGGCACGCTGATATTTTGCTTTACTACTTCCATATCGGACAAGCTATTGCCCTTATGGGCGGTTACTACTCCGACAGCCAGAGAAGTATGAAGCACGTGTTCTCGGGGACGGTCACTCGCCTAAGAACTCGCTTTGAGGATGACGGGAGTATTACTTTCAGCGTAGAGTGTATGAACTTCGGGTTTACTAAGCTGGGCAAGGACTTCAAACACTTTGTGTACCCCGACCCCCATAGTAGCCGTAAGTTCGCCCAAGCTAAAACCCTTAGTGCTATGGACATCATTAGGGGTATTGCCGAAGAGAACAACTTTGAGTTGGGGGTTATTGACCTTGATGCACCTAATGAGGACGTTGTCTCAGTTAAGCGAGACTTCAACGCTATTAAGGTGTCTTACCAAAAGGGGATGACCGATTGGAAGTACCTCAATATGCTTGCCCAAGACTTTGGTTGCTCTGTATGGGTGTCTAATGAGAATGGGGTGGAGAAACTTAACTTCGTAAACAAGCGTAAGGCGTTCTCTAAGCAGTCTGAGATTGGGTTCTTATACCCCTTACAAGGGCGCATAACCTCTCCAAGAGAGAACGAGATACAACAATTCCCAGACGCTCCTAGTCGCATCCGTATGCTTAGAAGCGTCTCCATTGACGAGGACATTTCTGCGGCGCATGCAGTGTCTAGGTCTGCGGTCTACTTTGATAAAACTACGGGGGAGGAAAAGTCCACTATCTCCGAAATTGAAGAGAAGGACGGGAAGCGTTATATGGTGTTCTACGAACTTGATGAGGAGAAGGTAGCCTTCATCCATAGAACGGACCCCGAAAGAGCTAAGAGAATACGAGAGTCCTCCCCAACGGGTATGGAGTGGGGTAGTAAGGATAACCCCGATAATGCGGCTTATTACTACAAGCGTACGCAAATACTTGATGAGCGCACCGCTATGTTTGATAAGGCGTTCTTTGGTATTACCTTGTCGGCTAAGACAAATCAGGACCTTGATATTCGTTCTCAGAGGTCTTACCCCGTTAGAGGTATTCTTAGTTACCACACCAAGAATTTGGACACCCATTTCTTCCTAAGAGGTCTCAAACACATTTGGGACTCTGATGGTACTTGGACTGAACTAGAGTTTATACGATGATTGAATTTGCTAAGATACTTGGTGAAGTAAAGGACCACAGCTACCGAGTTAAGTTTAGAACGGGAGAGACACTCCTTGTGCCTATTATGGTAGGTAGTGGTATTGTTGCTCCCTCCGAAGAGTGGATTAAGGAGTACAAAGATGACTTTTTGGCAGTAGTTGCTTTTGAAAAGGACATCTTAGAGAACCCTATGATTATTGGGTTCTTCCCTACCAACTCGGCGAAGTCTAAGAAGTACGATGTGGTGGAGCAAATTCTTGAGTGTCTTACTGAACTCTTGAAACAGCTGGGCAAGGCTAAGGTCAATACTAACATTGGTCCTCAGCCTTTTATGCCAGACTCTATTAAGAAGTTCTCTGAGATAACTACCAAGCTAGAGGATATTAACAAGCTGATTAACAAAGTAGGCGATGCTGAATAAACTATCTTTAGAGAGTTCCCTTAAATCGGGTATCAAAGAAGCTCTCTTGAAACAAAGTGATAACGCCCTTAATGGGGATGAACAAGAGGACCCCAGCGCAGTCATTGACCGAGTAGCTGGGGAGCTTGCTAAGACTATTGCGGCCTCTGTGGACGCTTTTGTTCGTAGTGGTGACATAATAGTCGGACCTCAGAACGTGTCGGTCACTAGCACGACACCCACAACACCAGCTATTGTAGCTCCTCTTAAACCCTCTAAAATCGTTTAGCTATGCGTGGATTAAACACTGATTTGCCCCTTGTGAATGGGAAAATCTCCCTTTCAGAGGGTGCTGTGAGGGGAAGAGACGCTATGTACTTCTATTGCTCCTTTGATAGGAATAGGATATACACCCCTAACTTTGGGGCTAACTTCATTACCCTTGTACAGAGACCCGTCTCTTACGTGGTATCAAACAAGGTAATTCTTCTTGGTACTCTACAAAGAGGTATCAAGAAGTACGTCCCCTCTGTCAAGGTAAAGGATATTGACGTTGGTTACGTTGGAAGCGACCGAAAGAACCTCACACTGAAAGTATCTTATGAGGTCCTCAATGAAGACAACACATTAACATCAGACGTTATTTTTGTATGACACAGACTAAAGAACAACTCCTAAAATACTTTTCGGACTTGGATGTCCCCACGCTTCAAAAGCTCCAAAAGTACTCACAGCTCTTGATTATCCCCGAGGAAGACCTCCTCACCAACGCCAATATGGCGCAGATGGTAACTAAGGCGCACTCTATTGCTGACGCTGTGTTCCCCGAGTGGACAGATAGAAGCAAGTCGGACTTCGGAGAGTTCCTTTTGGAGCTGTTTGCGCTCTTTTCTGAGAAGGACTTTTGGTATATCAATGCGTTTGCTAATGAGGGCATCCTAAGAAAGATGCGCTCGTATAGTAATGCGGTTAGCTTGGCTTCTACGATAGGCTACTATCCGCAATCGTGTAAGGGTGCTTCCTCTTCCTTTGAGGTAATCTTTGACAAGGGGGACGCTATCACTTACCGAAGAGGTGACTTAATCGTAGAGGTTAATGGGACCAAGTTCTCCAACGATGAGGATATTCGCTTAGACAGAAGCGACACTACTACCTCTATGGTTATCACCCTTAGAGAGGGGAATCAGCTTGCCGAACTTATCCCCTTTAACGGGTACAACGTGTACATAGGGAAGACGATGGTGGACATTGATAGCCTTCAGGTAATCATTGACAACATCCGTTATGAGCAGGTAAAGAACTTTGGGGACTCCACTAGGGGGAGTAACCACTTTATGGTACTACCCGAAGAGAACGGGTCCTGCTCGGTGTTCTTCGGTGAAGATGGGTTTGGTAATAAGCCCTCTCTTGATAAGTCCATACGAATTGAATACAGACGCTGTAAGGGGGCGAACGGGAACATCCATAAGGGTGATGCCTCTGTGGGGGCTTCCTTGCCTGCTAGAGCCGTTACAGAGGTTCGTATGCTGTCTAATGCCACGGGAGGTAGTGACCCCGAGAGTCTCGCTTCTATCAAGGCTAAAGCCCCTATGTCGTATCAGAACAGACGTGCGGCTATCAATGAGGAGTCTGCGGAGCATCTTCTTAACAGCTTCCCCTTTGTACACAAATCTTCTGTACACTTTGAGGGGCAGGAGGTCGTGTATAACGTTATCCCTACGGAGGACACCTTTGAACTCAATGCTAAGGAGCTTCAAATTCTTGCAGAGGAGTTCCACCCATATCTTATTGTGGGGTACACGGGAAGATACCAAGCTAATAACTATCGTAGTCTGCTGACTAAGGCTAACTACGAAGCGAAATCTTTGGTGGTGGACGTGGTTGTGTCCCTTGGTACTAATCAGGAGGTCACACGTAGTGCCGTTGCGCAGGCCCTTAAAGACTACACCAACCCTAGAGTTAAAGCCTCCTATGGTGGTGGTTTCAAGAAACAGGACCTTGACATTATCCTCCGTACTCAGGTGCGAGGAGTTCAGGCTGTTTCTTTCCTCCTTGATATGGGAGGTAGATATGTAGTTATGCCAGATATTGCCCTTGACAAATCTGAGATTTTCAGAACTATCAAGGACTCCGAACTAACAATTAGAGTCAATGCAATTTAGTAAACACATCCCAGAAACCGCTATGCAGTCCCCAAACACTTGGAAGTTTATCCAGGTGTTGCAGGGCGCATACGATTGGAAGAAGGAGGTTATCGGAGCGTCTCTCAGGTGCTATAATGCGGCAGTACTTACCAACAAACACCGCCTTATAGATATGCTGAGAGACCTCGGGTTTAACCTACCTTATATAACTCCTCTGTGGTCATTACAACAGCTCCTCCTTAACGCAGAGACGTTGCTATCGGCACGTGGTAGTGTTGTTGGACTAGAGATTCTACTCAGCATTCTTGTGCTAGGTAAAAGTGAAATAGACACCTCTAAGTTCTTTGCACCTCTCAAGATTGTGATACCAGACTCAAGGTCAAACGGGTATGTTCTTGATAACACAGCGGATAGAGAGTTGTTCTTAATCTCTGATAATCAACAACTTATCAACACCTCTAAGATAGTCATTGAGGTGGCTACGCCACTTTTGGACGAACCTTTTTGGGATGACTATGCCCCCACGATAAAGAGGATGGTTAGAGGGTTTATTCCATTCGGGGACACCGAGGTAGTAATCAACTACACAAAATCAACAGACAAATTCATTCATAGAAAACTAAATAGACGATTCGTATGAGCGCAATTAAGAAGAAGACTTACCACCCTAAGAACCGCATTAAGCGTGCGCTCTTTAAGGGTGCTCCAAGCCTGTTCACGACCGCTGACCTTAACAGACAGATAGAGGCTCTTCAAGAGCAAATGTCCTCCTTGGAGAGACGTATGGGGTTCCCCCACACCTGCACACTCTCTGCGGTGCTTAAAGACGCAAAAGCTACCCTTACCGTTAGTGGGGGTAAACTCCATTGCTTTGGGAGCGAGTTTGATGTCAAGGATGCCTCCTTGGAGGTCACTCTAGACTCCGCAGAGTACACGGGAGACCTCTATGTCCAAGGCGCTCTTGTGGAGCATTCTGTGGACTATGGGGACTTAGATAATACCAGCGAAATCTCTGGAGCGTTCTTTGAGGACGGGACCTCTAAACCTGCGGCTACGCACATAGTGTTTGACAACGTGGTTACTATCAGTGCATCCGCAGAGGAAGACCCCAATAAGGTGACGCTGTTCCGTGTGTTCTTTGAGGGTAAGAAGGCCCCTAGAGTGTACAACTATGGGGCGTGGAAGGGGGCGTTCAGTAGTGACGCTGTAAGCTATGAAGGGTTCTCCCCTATACAACAGAAGCAAGGTGAACTTGAGAAAGACCTCAAGTTCACTAAGAAGTCTATTAAGGATCTCCTCGCTATTGAGGAAGACTGGAGAAGACTTGGAACCACCTTTGCAGTACCAAGTGGCTCTGACTCTCTTGATGGGATAACTGTCTCTTCAAGATTGTTTGACTACTACATAAGACGCTATGCAGATATTCTGTACGTTTTGGGTATGGCTGAAACAACTGATGTTGGTAATGATAACTGGACCAATGGGGCATTTATTGGGGGTCTCCTTGATGAAATGTACAAGCCTAATACGTCTGATGCAACCCCACAGGTGTGGAACTTCTTTAAGGGTATCAACAGCAGAGAGTATGCTCCTCTTAGTTCTATTGGTCTGTCGTTAGACTGGAGTGCTCAGATGGTAGTACCCCTCCACAACATAAGAGTTCCGGTAAAAGTAAATAAGGAAATTACAGGGGTTTCTAAGGGTGAAACCATCTATGGGACGTTCTCCTATGGAATTATCAGGATTGTAAACCCCTTTAGAGAAACCGACCATAAGGGGCTACCAACCACTCACTATGCCATTGGAGGGTTCTTCGTGGACTTTGATATTTCATATAAGATGAGTTTCCTCGGAGTAAGCTTTACCAAATTTTGGGAGAACATAGGTAACCCCGATGTTAGAATTTTACTTCCAGGTTTCCAATTTATTCTCCCTCTCCGAAAAGCTAGTGCGGCTACTGACCCCTACTAATTCTAGGACGATTTGGAATTGTAGTTAGCTTTTATTATCTTAATCTTATTAGTATATAAGATTAAACTCTCTCCCTCGCCCGTAGGACTGTCGAAGATTTTCAAGGCTTTAGCCTTGAAATATCTGAGCAGTACTCGGGCAAAAACGACTATCAAATTGTCAGTTTTTCTAAAGTGACTGCACACAAGAACTATCTTTGATAGTTCATTTAGAATAGTCTTATAGTATTATAATAATATATATATATAATAATAGTTAAATTTAAAATATACATTTCAGAAAATTCTATACTTTTAATTTTTAAACTCGTGAAATCAGAAAAATTAAACAATTAAATTCAAAAAAGAATAAAAAATTCAAATAAAGATTGACAAAAATAAAATTTGATGATATTATATAAATCAAGATTTAAGTAGCTATTTATAATCTAATCTAATATAAATATTACAAAGGAGAAGTAAATGATAAAAACAGAAGAAACTAAAGTTAGAAAAGAATTAGGAAAATTTTTCACATTAACTAAAGATAAAGTTGATGATATGAAAATGCCAGGTGGAATAATTGATGAATATTGGCATGAAATGCTGTAAGACAAAGAAAAATATGATGAATTTTGTAAAGAATACGCAGGTCATTACGTAATTCATGTGGAAAGTGGAGGAGTAGATGTATTAAGTTGGGTAAAAAGATATGAGGATAAATATGGTGAATTAAATAAGCTATGGTTTACAGATAAAGATGGTAACTTAAAAAAATCAGAGTATGATGAATATAAAAAAACAGGTATTG
>ERZ772932.192-NODE-192-length-35985-cov-11.272140_pt1 | contig 35985 bp, 26 predicted proteins | sample MGYA00511684_ERZ772932 | MGnify/ENA primary metagenome ERZ772932 (study PRJEB29015, sample SAMEA2738078) | human oral metagenome | biome: human oral; feature: human-associated habitat; material: saliva | place: China | collected 2210 ...
GGTACGCCTTTAATGTCAGCACCATGGACACCAGCGACCTGCCAGGACCCGCCAGACCTCTTCCCTTCGTCCCGTCCTCGCCTCCTGGACCACCAGCCTGCCCCGGGTTCCCGCCCGAGCGAGTGTCTCAGAAGTGAGGAGACAACACAGTGCCCTGAACCTACGAACCCGAGACTTAACCTACGAGCTCGCGGCGGCCTAGCCGTGTCTAGTCCTGCGAACTAGTCCTGGGAGGTGACCCCGACGTCGGCCATCTTCCGCTCCGTCCACGGGGCGATGATGAACAGGATGATGGCCACGGCGACCGTGACGACGCCCAGGCCGTAGTAGTAGGTGGAGTTCGCGACGTTCTCCGTCCTGGAGATGATGAAGCCGGCGAGCCCTTGGCCGGTGGCCGTCGTCAGCAGCCACAGGCTCATCGTCTGGGAGGCGAAGTTCTTGGGCGCCAGCGCCGATGTCGTGGACAGTCCCACCGGGGACAGGAAGAGCTCGGCGACGGTCTGGATGATGAAGACCACGGCCAGGAACCACCAGGGGGACAGCTTCGCGCCGCCGGTCCAGGTCTGGAAGCCGTAGCCCAGGATGAAGGCCGATACCCCGATGATGAGCACCGAGATGGCGAACTTCATGATGGTGGAGGGGAACCTGCCTGCCCGCCGGGTGAAGAGCCAGCCGATGAACGGGGCCAGGATGACGATCGTGGCCGGGTTGATGGACTGGTAGGTCTCGGGGGTGATGGCCCATCCGATCAGCGGGATATGACCGTCGGTGTTGTCCTTGGCGAAGGTGGCCATCTTGCCGGCGGCCTGCTCGGAGATCATGAAGAACAGGACCGCGCCGATCCACAGGGGGATGTAGGCGCGCAGGTGGGTGCGCTCGTGGGCCGTGACCTTGGGGGAGCGGAACATGAGGGCGAAGTAGCCCAGGGCGGCACCGGCCGGGATGATGAGCATGGTCGCGGAGATGGCGTCGAGCAGGCTCCCGGTCAGGGCGCTGAGGACCGCAACGAGTGCGGCCGCGGCCACCACGGTCAGGAACGAGGCGAGTACGAACCTCCGGCGCTCCTGGGGGCGGATGGGGTTGGGGACGGTGAAGGCGAAGGCGGAGAGCTTGTGGCGGCCGTAGACGAAGGCGCCCAGGGCGAAGGCCATGCCGACGGCGGCCGAGGAGAAGCCGGCGTGGTAGCCGTAGTGCTCGCGCAGCCAGCCGGTCACCAGCGGAGACGCCAGTGATCCGAGGTTGACCGACATGTAGAACAGCTGGAATCCGGCGTCGCGCCGCGGGTCGTCGTCATCGTAGAGACCTCCGACGATCGTGGACAGGTTCGGCTTGATGAAGCCGGTTCCGACGGCCACCAGCACGATCCCCGTCCACGAGAGGGCGGGCGTGGGGATGGACAGGCAGATGTGGCCGGCCATGATGACCAGGCCGCCGTAGAGGGTGGACAGCCACGGTCCGATGATGCGGTCGGCGAAGATGCCGCCGGGAATGGCCAGCAGGTAGACGGCCGCACTGTAGGAGGCCAGGATGACCTGCCCGGAGTTGGCACTCAGACCCAGGCCACCGCCGGCCACGGTGTCGGTGATGAAGTACAGCAGGATGGCGCGCATGCCGTAGTAGGAGAAGCGTTCCCACATCTCCACGTTGAGCATCCATGGCAGTCCACGGGGGTGGCCGAACAGCCCCCGGTCCTCCTTCGACGGCGTCGTGCGCAGGGTGGAGGGGCGCCATCGGCTGGCGATCATCCGACCGGTATCGAGATCGTCCTCGACGGGAGTCGGGGTCGTTGACATGAGACTCTCCCTTCCTGTGGTCAGGTGAGGCGTGCCGCCGGACCGTCAGTGTCCGGCACGAACCACAGGTACCCACGCACCCTACCCCGGTCGTGAGGTAATTTTGGGAGAACGTGAAGGCGGCTGAGCGAAACGGCCCATGAGGTCGGCGAGGCGGGGACGCTCATTGCCCCCTCTGGGACCCATCGGCGGCAGCCGCGCCTCGCGGTCGTAGGTTAGTCCTCGGGATCGTGCCTTGAACCTACTGTGCTGTCTCCTCACTTCTGAGACATTTGAGTGTCATGACTTCTGAGACATCGGTGGGGGTTTATGACCTGCGAGACGTTCGGTGGTGTCGGGGTGGTAGCGGGATAAGTCGGTAGGGCGGTTTCTTGGTGTCGATGGTGGAGCGGTTGCCTTGCTGCCTCTGGGTGGGTTGGGGCCAGGGCAGGGACACGAAGCGGCGTCCGTCGGGGTCGTAGAGGTCCAGGCGCGTGGTGTACTCGATCAGGGTGACCTCGACGCCGCGCATGGTCTGGCCCAGTGACAGTGCACGGTCCTTGTAGGACACGCACCCGTTGGACATCACGGTGCGTCGAGCGCGGTCCACGGCCTGGTCGGGATCGGCGGGGTCGGGCAGGCTGATGGGGCCGCCACCGGCTGGTAGGCGCTCCAGGTCGATGGGGGCTGGGCTGGCTAGCGCCCTGGGGGTCTGAGCCCATACCCTCAGCGGGGTCAGTGCGACGCCGTGGCCCTGGTGCTGGCGCTCGGTGTTGTAGTAGCTGGTGAAGCGGTCCAGCTCGGCGTTGAGATCCTCAAGGGTGCTGGCCGGGTGGGCACGCAGCCAGGCGGCTGCCGGCTGGTGGGAGCGCTCGACCTTGCCCTGGGTCTGAGGGTGGCCCACCCGCCCGCTGATGGGACGCACCCCCAGGGATGCCAGCCACTTCTCGGTGGCTCCCGGGCCAGTGATACGGCTGGTGTTGAACGCCAGTGCGTTGTCCGACAGGATCGCCGCCGGGCGCCCCCAGATGGCGAAGGCCTCCTCAAGGACCATGCGGGTGCCTGCCACGCTCTCACCGCCCCAGCAGGCCCTCAGGGCGGTGATGACCCGCGAGCAGTCGTCAACGACCTGGTAGACGGTCACCAGATGGTCCTCCAGGCGCCATTGGAAGCCGTCGATCTGCCACATCTCGTTGGCCGCGCTGCGGGTGAAGCGCTTGTACGACGTCCTGGGCCGCTTGCGCGGAGCGGGGACCACCAGGCCGGCTCTGCGTAGGCTGCGGGCGATCGTCGCGCGCGAGGGAGCCGGAACGCTGGCGCCCTGGCTCATCACCCACCACACCGAGGCCGGACCCGCCTCCCGGCCGGCGGCGAGCAGGTCGGCGCGAACCTGGGCGATGCGCTCATCAGTGCCCTGGTCCCACACCCGCGCCGGGTGGTGCGGGGCCCGTGAACGCGGCGTCAGCGCGGCAGCCAGGCCCTCGTGCTCAGCGCGTCGGCGTATCCGGTAGAACGAGGCCCGCGAGATACCCACCTGAGCGCAGAACTCCTCCACGCTCATCCCACTGGTCCTGGAGTCAAAACCTATGACCTGCTCACGCCGAGACGGCGAAATCGAGTTACCCATAACCCCCAGGCAACCCGCCCCACCAGTGTCTCAGATGTCATGACATCCGAAACTCTCAGAAGTCATGAGACAACACAGTGCCTTGAACCTACGACTCCGAGGGCCAACCTACGAACTCGCGGCGTTCCAGGTGCGGCTCGTCCAGGCGCTCCTAGTCCTGCGCGGCGACCTCGACGTCGGCCATCTGCCGCTGCGTCCAGGGGGCGACGGCGAACAGCACCAGGGCCATGAGCAGCGTGGCCACGCCCAGGCCGTAGTAGTAGGTGGCGTCGGAGGCGTCCTCGGTCTGGGCGATGACGAAGCCGGCCACGCCCTGCCCGGTGGCGACGCTGAGCCACCACAGCCCCATCGCCTGGGAGGCGAAGCTCTTGGGGGCCAGCGCCGTCGTCGTGGCCAGGCCGACCGGGGTCAGGAAGAGCTCGGCGACGGTCTGGATGACGTAGACCAGCGCCAGGAACCACCAGGGCGACAGGTGCTCCCCACCCGGCCAGATCTGGAAGCCGTAGCCCAGCATGAGCGCCGAGAGCCCCACGATGAGCACCGCGATGACGAACTTCATGATGGTGGAGGGGAACCGGCCCGCCCTCCGGGTGAAGAGCATGCCGATCAGCGGGGCCAGGATCACGATCGCCGCGGGGTTGACCGACTGATAGGCCTCCGCGGTGATCGACCAGCCGAACATGGGCAGCCGCAGATCCGTGTTGGAGTCGGCGAAGGTGGCCATCTTGCCGGCCGCCTGCTCGGTAATCATGAAGAACAGGACCGCGCCGATCCACAGGGGGATGTAGGCGCGCAGGTGCGTGCGCTCAGGGGCGGAGACCTTCGGGGAACGGAACATGACCACGAAGTAGGCCACGGCCGCACCGACCGGCACGAGCAGGCCCGCCGTGGCGACGGTCGTCACCAGGTTTCCGGTGATCGCCTGGAGAGCGGCCACTACAGCGCCGACGGCGACCAGGACGCCGAGGGAGCCCAGCAGCAGTCGCCGGCGCTCCTGGGGGCGGATGGGGCTCGGGACGGTGAAGGCGAAGGCGGAGAGCTTGTGGCGGCCGTAGACGAAGGCGCCCAGGGCGAAGGCCATGCCGACGGCGGCCGAGGAGAAGCCGGCGTGGTAGCCGTAGTGCTCGCGCAGCCAGCCGGTCAGCAGGGGGGAGGCGAAGGCGCCGACGTTGATGGACATGTAGAACAGCTGGAATCCGGCGTCGCGCCGGATGTCATCATCGTCGTAGAGGCCGCCGACGATGGTCGTCAGGTTCGGTTTGATGAAGCCGGTGCCCACGGCCACCAGCACGATCCCCGTCCAGGAGGTCACGGTGCTTGGGATGGTCAGGCAGATGTGTCCGGCCATGATGACCACGCCGCCGTAGAGGGTGGACAGCCAGGGCCCGATGATGCGGTCGGCGAAGATGCCCCCGGGGATGGCCAGGAAGTAGACGGCCATCCCGTAGAGCGCGATGACGACCTGTCCGCTGGTCTCACTCAGGCCCAGGCCGCCGCGGGCGACCGTGTCGGTGATGAAGTACAGCAGGATGGCGCGCATGCCGTAGTAGGAGAAGCGTTCCCACATCTCCACGTTGAGCATCCATGGCAGTCCGCGGGGGTGGCCGAACAGCCCCCGGTCCTGCCTCGACGGCGTCGTGCGCAGGCTGCGGGGCCGCCACCGGCTGGAGATGAGGCGGCCGGGCTCGGCCAACCTGTCCTCGCGCTCGTCCACCGCCGTCGCGGCGGCCGACATTGGGCCGGATGTCGAGTCTGACATCGGCCCTGACGTCGAATCGGACTCGGACTGTGCCATGGCGCTGTCCCTTCCTCGGGGCGGCGGCCACTCGGGGCCGGCCGCAGGGGTGATCCAGGGCGCCGGGTGCTCCGTCTGACGCGAGGGGGGCACAGACCTGTCGCCGAGGTCAGAAGTGATGGTGCCCAGACCATAGCGCCCGGCCTGTTTCCGGCATGCTTCCGGTCCTTGGCCAGACGACGGCGGCCCCGGAGAGGACCGCAGGGGTCTCTTCTCCGGGGCCGCCGGGTACCGCCGCGCTGGGCGGATGACGGGGACTCCTCTAACGACGTGCGGAGGGGCAGGTCGGCAGGGCTGCGCGGGCCGGGGCCCTCAGCGGGCCAGGGCGTCTGCTGCGGCCTTGACGTTCGGGCGCACCGGGGTCAGGCGGGTCAACTGGGTGACGTGACGCGGCTCGAGCTCGTCCAGGCTGGAGACGCCCAGGAGCTTCATGGTGCGGATGACCTCGTCGGAGAGGATCTCGATCATGCGGTCCACGCCCTCGCGCCCGCCGGCCATGAGTCCGTAGAGGTAGGCGCGGCCCACGAGCCCGAACTTGGCGCCCAGGGCGACGGCGGCCACGACGTCGGCGCCGTTCATGATGCCGGTGTCCACCATGATCGTGGCGTCCTTGCCGACCTCGCGGACCACCTCGGGCAGGAGGCGGAAGGGGACGGGGGCGCGGTCGAGCTGACGCCCGCCGTGGTTGGACAGCAGGACGCCGTCGACGCCCAGGTCGATGAGGCGCTTGGAGTCCTCCACCGTCTGGACACCCTTGATGACGATCTTGCCCGGCCACATGGAGCGGATGACCTTGAGGTCCTCGTCGCTGATGGTGGGGTCCATGGCGTTGTCGAGCAGCTCGCCCACGGTGCCGCCGGTGGACTTCAGGGAGGCGAACTCCAGCTTGGGCGTGGTCAGGAAGTCGAACCACCACCACGGGCGGGGGATCGCGTTGAGGACGGTGCCGGCCGTGATCTGGGGCGGGATGGAGAAGCCGTTGCGCTTGTCGCGCAGGCGGGCCCCGGCCACGGGGGTGTCCACGGTGAACATGAGGGTGTCGAAGCCGGCGGCCGCGGCACGCTCAACCAGCCCGTAGGAGATCTCGCGCTGGCGCATGACGTAGAGCTGGAACCAGTTGCGCCCGTAGGGGTTGGCGGCCTTGACGTCCTCGATGGAAGTGGTGCCCAGCGTGGACAGGGTGAAGGGGATCCCTGCGGCGCCGGCGGCCCCGGCCCCGGCGACCTCGCCCTCGGTCTGCATGAGGCGGGTGAAACCGGTGGGCGCGATACCGAAGGGCATGGACGAGCGCCCGCCCAGGATCTCGCAGGAGGTGTCGACGTCGATGGCCGGGCGCAGGATGTCGGGGTGGAACTCGATGTCGCGGAAGGCCTGGCGGGCGCGGCGCAGGGAGACCTCACCCTCGGCGGCACCGTCGGTGTAGTCGAAGGCTGCGGCCGGAGTGCGGCGCTTGGCGATCTTGCGCAGGTCCCAGGTGGTCAGTGCGGCGTCGAGGCGGCGACGCCTGGGGTTGAGCTCGGGCGTCTTGAAGTGGAGCAGCTCGAAGATCTCGCTCGGGTTGGGCAGCTGGCGCTTGACCATAGGAACCTCATCGGTGAGTCGGATTCTGGACGCTCCGCGCGGCGCGGAGTGCTCGTGGAGGCGGCCGGCCCCCGTGGCCGGCACTGAGGTCCACGAACCACCTCATGCTATGGGACAAAGGTCACTGAAGCAAGGATAGCCTAAGCAATCTGTCTAACGGGAGGGAGAGATTCTTAATTTCTGCGAGGCGCCAGTCTCTCCGGTGAGGTGGCGTCTGCTCGACGGCGGGGGACAATCCACGCGGCCGGGTGCGTGTCCTTCCAGCCAGGGGCATACGACGCCGTCGGGGACAGGAATCCTGCACCCGGACGCGCGCGATGTCCCCGCCGGGAGCGGCACGTCCCCGGACGCGTCGAATGTCCCCGACCGCAGGACGGCGGGGGCCGACAGCCCGGGCTAGGCCGCTCGAGTGCGGCCGGCCAGGGCTCGCAGACGCTCCCGCGCCCCCTGGCGCCGCAGGGCCTCGAGCTCCTCGACGAAGGTGCGTCGGAAGCGCTTGTTGGTCGCCAGGTCCCCGAAGACCCCCTCGTGGGAGATGAAGGCCGTCTCGTGACCGGACCTTTGTGCGGCAGCCAGGAGCAGCAGCTCGTCGGCCAGCGGGTCGTCGATGGCGATCGCCTTGCCGGTCTCGTCGACGCCCTCATCGCCCAGCGCCCAGGCCGCCACCATCGCCGTTCCCAGGCGGATCGGCCCGCCGGCGGTGAGGTTGTCGCGCACCGTGCCCAGGACGAACTTCGGCATCCGGCTGGAGGCGTCCTGCGCCAGGCGGAAGAGCGTGTCTGCGATTGCCTCGTTGGTGAAACGCTTGAAGAGCGTGCTGATGTAGTCGTCCAGGTCGATCCCCGGCACCGAGCGCAGGGTGGCCCGCGCCTCGCGCTCAAGATAGGCCCTCACCCAGGCGGCGATATCCGCATCGGCTGCGGCCTCGTGCGCGTACTCGATCCCCAGCAGCCGCCCCCAGTGGGCCAGCCCCTGGTGGGAGGCGTTGAGCAGACGCAGTTTCATGAGCTCGTAGGGGACGACGTCGTCGACCATCTGCACCCCGACCTCCTCCCACGGGGGCCGCCCGGCGGGGAAGTCGTCCTCGATCACCCACTGGGTGAAGGGCTCGCAGACCACCGGCCAGGCGTCCTCCACACCGAGTGCCCGTTGCAGCTCGGCGACGTCAGCCCGCGTGGTGCGCGGGGTGATGCGGTCCACCATGCAGCTGGGGAAGGCGACGTTCCCGTCGATCCAGTCCGCCAGCTCGGGGTCGCTCATCGCGGCCTGGCAGACCACCGCCGTGCGAGCCGCCTTCCCGTTACCGGGCAGGTTGTCGCAGCTCATGATCGTCAGCGGAACGATCCCCGCCTCCCGACGACGCCTCAGCGCCTCAACGATGTAGCCGAAGGCGGTCGTGGGCTCGCCCGGGTGCTCGGCGTCGTGGACGGCTCCGGGCGCCTCAGTGCGGAACTCGCCCGTGGTGTCATCAACGTTGTAGCCGCCCTCGGTGACCGTCAGCGAGACGATCCGGGTGGTTGGCGCGCTCAGGAGGGCCAGGACGGCCTCGGGGTCGTCGGGGGCGAAGAGGTAGTTGTGGATCGAGCCGATGGCCGCCGGGTCGCGCAGCCCACCGGGATGCTTGAGCACCAGGGTGTAGAGGTGGTCCTGGCTCGCCAGCACGTCACGCATCCGAGCGTCCCCGGGCAACAGGCCGACGCCGCAGATCCCCCACTCCAGGCAGGATCCCCCCGGAGTGGTGGGCTCAGCGCCGTCGTGGGGGCCGGCCCCGGCGCGCCTGCGCATGAGCCTGTCGAGATAGGCGGCCTCGTGGGCACGATGAAAGCCGCCCACGCCGATGTGGACGATCCCGGTCGTCATGGCGGAGCGGTCGTAGGTGGGGGCCAGGGGTGACTCAGTCAGTGAGGTGGTCAAGAAGAGGTCCTTTCCGCGCTGCCACCAGTGGCCTTCAGTCAACCCGGCCTCCTTGGAAATCCGGTGGGCGTCCACTCCGGGAGGCCTCAGCGGAACGGTCCGCCCCTCGCCCTGATCCCCGTGAAACTCTTGCGGGAGTAGGGAAGAGACGATAAAACTCCGCGCCGCCCGAGCAGTGAGCAATCGGGCGACGCGGAGTGAGGGAGGTCTTGATGAACCTCAGTGGGCGATGACGACGCGCAGGTTGCGCGGGCCGTGCACGCCGTTGACGCGCACCAGCTCGATGTCGCTGGTGGCCGAACCGCCGGCGATCCACGTCATCGGACGCGTGGGGTGCTCGCCCAGGACATCGACGGCCTGCGGCACCGTCGGCATGATCGTCTCGCGCTCCAGGACCACGACGTGCTTGTCCGGAACCAGCGAGATGGCCCGGCGGCCCTGGTCCGGCTCGCCGTCGAGGACGATCGTCCCCGAGATCGAGATGCCCACACGCGAGCAGGTCAGCACCGCGTCGATCTCATTGAGATCGAGGGTGGCGATGGCCTCCTCACGGGAGTCCTCCACCACGGTGCGGCCGCCCCGGGCCGCGGCCTTCTTGTAGTCCTCGGGCAGTCCGGTGGGGACGACGACGGAGCGAGCCTCACCGAGCAGCTCGTCAATGGCATCCAGGATCGCCGCGTCCTTGGGAGCGACGATGACCTCGGCCGAGTAGTCCTCGAGCTTCTCGATCATCTCGTCAACGACGGGCTTGGAGCCGGGGGGATTCTCCCCGGAGCGGATGTAGTTGCGCGGGATCGGCCCCACCGGTCGGGTCTGGGACCGCGAGATCGCGTCGCGGGCGCGGGCCAGGATCGCGGACTTCGCATCCATCACAGCTCCTCCTCGCTGGTCGAGCCGGCCGGGGCCTGGGGGGCGGATGCCTCCGGGACGATCGGCTCAGGGTTGTTGATGGCCGAGCGCGCGTCCAGCGTGGCCGGGGTGGGCTCGCCGTCGGCGCTCGCGCTGCCGGACACCGGCTTGCCAGGAGGCGGGGGCGGGGCGGCCGGGAAGCCGTCCGCGTGACCGCGGCCGCTCTGGGCGCCGGCGACCTGGCTCAGAGGGGTCTCACCCTCGGGGTGAGTGCGCTTCCACCACTGGCGGAAGGTCTCCGAGGGGGCCACCGGCAGGTCGCGCGCCCCGGTCCACAGGGAGGCCGGGAAGGGCAGGGCACCGATCTTGCCCTCCTTGCCGCCCAGCAGCGCCGAGGCCTTGACCGTCTGCGAGGCGGCCGCCCACAGCGAGCTCTTCGACATCACCGGGGCCGAGACGTTCATGGCCACGTCCCACACGTCCGGCACCGCGCGGCGCTTGACGTCCACGGAGCGCGCCCGCAGGTGGATGAGGATCGTGGGGATGTCGATCTTGACCGGGCACACCTCGCCGCAGGCCCCGCACAGGGAGGAGGCGAAGGGCAGGGTGTGGACCGGGTCGTCGTCGGCCAGCCCCTGAGTGAGCTGGGGCGTGATGATCGAGCCGATCGGGCCGGGGTAGACCGAGCCGTAGGCGTGCCCACCGGTGTGCTGGTAGACGGGGCAGATGTTCATGCACGACCCGCAGCGGATGCAGGCCAGGGCCTGGCGGCCCACCGGGTCGGCCAGGGTCTTGGTGCGCCCGTTGTCCATGAGCACCAGGTGGAACTCCTTGGGGCCGTCGCCCTCGGTGACACCGGTCCACATGGAGGTGTAGGGGTTCATGCGCTCACCGGTGGCCGAGCGCGGCAGGAGCTGGGAGAAGATCTCCACGTCCTGGAAGCGGGGCACCAGCTTCTCGATGCCCATGAGGGTGATGAGCGTGTCCGGCAGGGTCAGGCACATGCGCCCGTTGCCCTCGGACTCGTAGATCGAGACCGTGCCGGTCTCGGCCACGCCCATGTTCGTTCCGGAGACGGCCACCGAGGCGTGCAGGAACTTGTTGCGCAGGTGCGAGCGGGCCGCGGCCGTGAGCTCCTTGGGGTCGTCGGAGAGGTCCGCGGGGGCGTCCTCCATACGGTCCAGGAAGATGCCGCGCACCTCGGAGCGGTTGCGGTGGATCGCGGGCACCACGATGTGCGAGGGCATGTCGTCGGCCAGCTGGACGATCATCTCGGCCAGGTCCGTCTCGTGGGCGGTGATGCCCCGGTCGGCCAGGTACTCGTTGAGGTTCGTCTCCTGGGTGGCCATCGACTTGACCTTGACGATGTCGTCGACGCCCTTGGAGGCGATGATGTCGGCGATGATCCGGTTGGCCTCGGCGGCGTCACGCGCCCAGTGGACGATGCCGCCGCGGGCGGTCACGTTGGCCTCGAACTGCTCCAGCAGCTCGGGCAGGCGCGAGGCCACCTCGAACTTGACGGCCTCGGCGGCGTTGCGCAGGTCCTCCCAGTCGGGCATCTCGGACACGCGGTCGGCGCGCTTGGAGCGGATGGTGCGCGTGGCGTGGCCCAGGTTGCGGCGCATCTGGGTGTTGGCCAGCGTCTTGTGCGCGCCCTCGGGGAAGGTGGGTCCCCAGCGCAGCGTGTCCTCGGGCTGCTCGACCTCGGTGCGCCACCCGCCCGTGTGGGGCATACCGAGAAATACCTGTGTCATCGTGCCACCGCCTGTGTGTACTGAGAGTTACCGGTGTGCTGGACGTGCTTGGGGGCGAAGGAGATGTTGCCCTCGAAGGGCGCGTCCTTGGTGGAGGCCAGGATCTCGGCCAGGTGCATGATGCGCACCCCGGAGTTGACGCGGGACAGGCCACCGCCGATGTGCATGAGGCAGGAGTAGTCGCCGGCGCACAGCACCTCGGCGCGCGTGGACATCACGTTGCTCATCTTGTCGGCGAGCATCGCGGTGGAGGTCTCGGAGTTCTTCATGGAGAAGGTGCCGCCGAACCCGCAGCAGACCTCGGCGTCGGGCAGGTCGATGAGGGTGAGGGCCTCGACGGCCTTGAGGAGGCGGTAGGGGCGGTCGGCGACCTTGGCGACACGCAGCGAGTGGCAGGTGGGGTGGTAGGTGACCGTGTGCGGGAAGTAGGCGCCCACGTCCTCGGTGCCCAGGACATCGATGAGCAGCTCGGTCAGGTCGTAGGTGTGCGCGGCGATCTGCTCGACCCGCTTGGCCAGGGCCGTGTCGCCCACGTGCTCGGCCACGAGGCCCTGCTCGTGGCGGGCCGCGCCGGTGCACGAGCCTGAGGGGATGACGATGGCGTCCCACTCGCCGTCGAGCACGGGGGAGAAGGTCTCCACGTGGTTGCGGGTGATCTTGGCGGCCTGCTTGAAGTAGCCGGTGTTGGCGTGCATCTGGCCGCAGCAGACCTGTCCCTCGGGGAAGCAGACCTGGTGGCCGAGGCGCTCCAGGATGGTGACGGTTGCCTGCGCTGCCTGCGGGAACATGGTGTCCGCAAGACAGGTGGCGAAAAGGGCGATTCGCAAGATATGCCTCCACGACGTCGTAGCTGAGACTGTCACGAGGACCGCCCGGACTCACCTGCTTCGAAGCAGGATCTGATGCGGCCTCGGCTGCTTCTCAGGCTACGGCTCGGAGGTGGTGCTCGTCTGACAACGACGGACTCCCGGTCGGTTGGTTCCGCTCTCTGAGACAAGTTTTCCGTTGAGGTGGCGCGGATCTGTGAGGGGTGAGGGTGGGCTGAGCAGGGAGTGGCCGTGGCGTGTGGGAGGTAAGTCCTAGAAGCGGATTGCGTCATGCGTTACTGCCCTTATCTGCGATGGGCTTCAAAGAGGCCTCGGCAGGAGTGTGGCCGACGCCGTCGAGAACGCACTTTTGCTGCGAGGACGTACTTTCGCGACGAGGACTGCGTTTGCCTCCAGAATGCGCGTGCCGGGGCGCAGTCGTCGGTGGGAGATCGCAGTCCTCGGCTGAGAAGTACGTCCCCGATCCGACGTCAGGGCTCGGGCACGGCCCTTCAGCCTCACGTACGTCTGTGCGGTGGCGATGCCGGGCTCAGCTGGCGGACCAGGCGTCGACCTCGAGCTGTCCGTGGCTGTTGGAGCCGGTGGCGACGACGCTGCCGTCGGCGCACAGGCCCACGGTGTGGGCCGCGCCCGCCGCAATGGCCACGATGTCGTGCCACCGGCCCACATCGCACTGACCGGCTTGCGACCTGCCCGTTGCGACGACGGTCCCATCGGCTCTGAGTCCGACGCTGTGGTGGCTGCCCGCCGCCACGGCGGTGATGTCGGTCCAGCTCTCGATCCCGGCCCAGAGCTCCGGGCGTCCGGCCGCGCGAACAGTGCCGTTGCCCAGCAGGCCGAGGGTATGGAGGTAGCCCGCCGAGACCGCGCGCACTCGGTGCCAGTCCTGCACCTCGCACTGGCCGGCGGTGTTGTTACCGGCCGCGCAGACGCTCCCGTCGGCACGAACGGCCACCGTGTGCCAGTCGCCGCAGCTGATACCGGTGATCTCGCGCCAGTGGCCCACCTGCCGTTGCCCCTCGACGTCGCGGCCGGTGGTCACCAGCGTCCCGTCGCCCCGCAGTCCTGCGCTGAATCTCCATCCTGCGGCGATGGCGACGACGTCCCGCCACTCCTGGACATCGCACTGCCCCTGCGCGTTCCAGCCGCAGGCCAGCACCGTACCGTCGCCGCACAGGCCCAGCGTGTGGGACCGGCCGGTATTGGCGGCCACGTGGACGCTGCCCGCCGCCACGGAGACGACGCCTCGCCACTGCGAGACCCGGCACTCTCCGGCGTCATCCGCTCCGACGGCGACCACCTTCCCGTCGGTGAGGCACCGGACGGTGTGCCGGCGTCCAGCGGACAGGGGAGCATGAGTCATCACGGGGCCTCCTTCGTGCCCATCCCAGCAGAATCGCCTCGCCTTGGCCACCGCAGCCGCAGGCGTGGGCACACGCACGGCGCCCCCGGAGTCGCGAAGGACCCGGGGGCGTCCACCGCGGTCGAGGCGATGGCCAGGTTCTGCGGGGAGACGATCTTGCCCAGTCCGCCACCGATGGTGTTGGCGGCCAGCAGGATCTTCGGGTCGAGGCCGGCCCCCTGGGCGGCGGTGGCCTGCAGGTTGGCGAACAGGGCGCCCGCGCTCGTCGCCGAGCCGGCCACGGCGGTCCCCACCCAGCCCAGGGCCGGGGAGAGGAAGGCGTAGGCGGCGCCCGTGGCGGCCAAGGCCGCGCCTGGTGACGGCCCTCGTCAACGGGCTGACCCTCGACCTGTTCAACGCCCCGCCAACGGAGGTCGGCGAGGTGATCGGCCAGCTGCGTTCGGGGCTGGGCCTGATCCTGCGAGGCCTGTGAGACCCGCGGAACCTACGATGGCGCCGTCGGCGACTGCGTGAGATGCACGAGACCCAGAGGGAATGTGCAGGTACGCGGCCCGCAACTGCGTGAGGGCCGAGCTCAGAGTGTCAGTGCCGGCTGGCATGATTGGGGCGCCTCCCTTCGGCTCCTTCCCCCGGAACACGCGCAGTGTCCTGGCCGGGGAGGAGAGGAGCTGGGAAGGAGGTGAGGGCCGTGTCCAAGCTGAAAGGCCGGAACGTGAAAGTCCGCCGGGGCAAGGTAACGGCCCGGAAGGTGAGCGAAGTTTTGACCTCTATCGCTCGCCTGATCCGGGCCGTCGGTGTCCTGGTGAATGCCCTGAGCAAGTGGTTCAGCTGAGGCTGACTGCTTGCTAGGGGAGTCGCCCGGCTAGCACCCGGGTGGCTCCCTGCCATTATGACTGGCGCCGCTCCGCCCTGTCCACATCACGACGAGACTCATCAGGAAACACCCACAAAGAGGCTCGGTGCCTCACGTAGAACTGCCCGCGACGCCCGTGGGCCGTGCCGGGCTCAGGCGAGAGATCAGGCCCCGACCTCGAGCTGTCCGTGGCTGTTGCTGCCGCTGCCGCTGCCACCGACATCGAGAACGTACTTTCGCGACGAGGACTGCGTTTGCCTCCAGAATGCGCGTGCCGGGGCGCAGTCGTCGGTGGGAGATCGCAGTCCTCGGCTGAGAAGTACGTCCCCGATCCGACGCCGCAGGCGTGGGTACACGCACTGCGCCCCCGGAGTCGTGAAGGACCCGGGGGCGCAGTACCTAGGATTCAGGCGCTGGCGGCCTCAGACACCCAGCCCGACCTGGGAGGCCAGGAACACGAGAGCGCCCAGCACCAGCAGCAGCCCGATGGAGTAGGGCGCCGCCTTCTTGAGGATCTCGGCGTCCGTACCGGGGGCGTCCACCGCGGTCGAGGCGATGGCCAGGTTCTGCGGGGAGACGATCTTGCCCAGTCCGCCACCGATGGTGTTGGCGGCCAGCAGGATCTTCGGGTCGAGGCCGGCCCCCTGGGCGGCGGTGGCCTGCAGGTTGGCGAACAGGGCGCCCGCGCTCGTCGCCGAGCCGGCCACGGCGGTCCCCACCCAGCCCAGGGCCGGGGAGAGGAAGGCGTAGGCGGCGCCCGTGGCGGCCAGGGCCGCACCGATGGCGGAGGTCTGGCCGGAGAAGTTCATGACGTAGGCCAGGGCCATGACGGCGGCGATCGTCAGGATCGCCATGCGTAGCGTGTAGCAGGTCTTGGCCAGCGTGGCGAAGCCCTTGCCCACGCTCATCTCGAACTTGCCCGGCACCGAGCGCGCCGCGTAGATGAAGGTGACGATGATGGCGGTCAGGAAGATCCAGGTGCCCGGGTTGGACAGGGTCTGAAGGTTGTAGATGGCGCTCTTGGAGGCCTTGCCCTCGGCGGTCAGGAGCTGGCCGTACACGCCGGGCCACTTCACGGGCAGGTCAGTGGCCTTGAAGACCTTGTCGAGATTGATGCCCAGGGTCCACAGCTTGGTCGTGGCGATGATGACCACCACCAGGATGTAGGGCAGCAGGGCCAGGATGACGCGCTCGCGGTCGGGGGCGTCGTCGGCGGCCACCTGGGAGCGGTACTCCTCGGGGGTTGTGGGGGTCCACACCAGCAGGAAGATGTAGGAGGCGGCCAGGCCCAGCAGGGAGGCCAGCACGGCGGTGAGCTCGTAGGAGATCGAGGGGGTGAAGAAGTGACCCACCCCGGTGGCCAGCCCCGCCACGATCGCCAGCGGCCACAGCTGCTTGACGCCGCGCGCGCCGTCGAGGATGAACAGCAGCAGGAGCGGGATGAAGGCGCAGAACACCCAGGTCAGGTGCCCCATGGCGGTGGCCACGCTCACCGGCTCCTGGCTGCCTAGCTTGCCGGCGGTCGTGGTGGGAATGGCCATGGCGCCGAAGCCCACGTTGATGGCGTTACCGACCATGACGACGACGGCCGCCTTGAGCTTGGGCAGGCCCAGGGTCGCCACCATGGCGGCGGCGATGGCCACCGGGGCGCCGAAGCCGGCCAGCCCCTCGAGCAGGCCGCAGAAGGAGAAGGCCACGATGAGGGCCTGGGCGCGCATGTCGCCCTTGCCGATCACGTTGAACACGGCCTTGAGGTCCTTGGAACGACCCGAGGCGTCAGTGAGGTTGTAGAGCCACACGGCCGCGATGATGATGTAGATGATCGGGACGAATCCCAGCGCCATGCCCTGGGTGGCGCTCATGACCGTCATGCCCACCGGCATGTGGAACAGGGCGACCGCGGTGATAGCCGCGATCACCAGGGAGATGATGGCGCACCAGTGGGTGGCCACCTTGAACACACCCATGAGGACGAAGAACACCACCAGCGGCAGCAGACCCACCGCGGCGGTGAGGTAGACGTTGCCGCCCACGGCGGTGGTCGACGGCGTGAAGGCGGCGGGCAGTCCCGCCAAGGCTGGGGCGAGCGGTGCCGGATGCATCGGCAGGGCTGACAGGACGGCTGGCGTCATGGTTACTCCACTGTGAGTACTGATGGGGTCGTCCAGGTCGTCAGCGGGGCTGAGCTGGCAGCCGCGCTGCTGCGTCCTGGGTACTAAGGCCCAACGATCATGCCATGGAGATGGTGGGTTGTGCACCATATGAAGGGGCCGCGTGCCGTCTTCGCGCAGTCTCCCGGGTAAAAGTGAGGGTGCGGGGAGCGGCGTGCAAGACGGGCCGACCCGGTCATCCTGGTGGCTGCCGGCGTCGTCCGGACACAATGCACGAGGGTGGGGTGCTACTGGAGGAGGGTTGGGTCTACTGCGGGTAGGTGGGGCCTTCGTGCAGTACGCACAACCCTTGGCCAGTGGATCCCGACCCTCGTGGAGTAGGCCGACCCGAGGCGAGGACCTGCCGGCGCCGGCGCCGCGGCACGCTGCAGTGGCCGGCCGGCTCAGCGCCTGCGGCGGCGCCGGGGGACCAGCCGGGCCGAGTTGAGGATGAAGGCCGATTCGGAGACGACGTGCACGAGGGCCGCGGCCACCGGCCCCAGCAGCCCCAGCCCGGCGGCGACCATGCCGACGACGTCGACCACCACCGTGCCCACGAAGTTCACCATGATGATGCGCCGGGCCCGGCGGGCCACCCGCACGGTCTCGACCAGGTCGGCCGGGGCGGAGCCCACGAGCACCACGTCCCCGGCCTCGCGGGCCACGTCCGTGCCGGTGCCCATGGCGATGCCGACGTCGGCGGCGCCCAGGGCGGGGGCGTCGTTGACGCCGTCGCCCACCATGGCCACCCGCTTGCCCGCCCGGCGCAGCGAGTCGATGACCTCCTCCTTGTCGGTGGGCAGCAGGTCGGCGCGCACCTGCTCCTCGGTCAGGCCGAGCAGGCCGGCCACGTGGCGTGCGGAGGCGGCCGAGTCGCCGGTGAGCATGAGGATCTCCAGGCCCATGTCGCCCAGGTCGCGTACGGCGGTGGCCGCCCCCTGGCGCAGCCGGTCGGCCAGGGCGATGGTGCCCAGGAGCTGTCCGTCGGCCCGCACCTCCACCACCGAGGTGGCCGACGGCGCCTCCGGGTCGGACTCGGCGCTCAGGGCGGCCTCGTCGTCGCAGTCGGAGGTGTCCCGCTCCGGTTGGTGCCCTTGCCCCCGGCAGCGCCCCACGGTGATCCGGCGTCCTTCGACGTGGGCGCTCACGCCGGCTCCGGGGGAGTAGGCGACGTCGCCGGGCATCGGCACCGTCAGGTCGCGCACGGCGGCTTCTGCGTAGATGGCCCGGCCGATGGGGTGCTCGGAGTTCCACTCGGCCGCGGCCGCCAGGGCCAGCACCTCGCCCTCGCCGGTGGCGGCCTCGGTGGGGCGGACGCTCACGACCCGGGGCTCGCCGACGGTGAGGGTCCCGGTCTTGTCCACCACCACCGTGTCCACCGCGGAGAGCTGTTCCAGGTGGGTGCCGTCCTTGACGAAGGCCCCGCAACGGGCGGCGCGGGCGATGGCCGCCAGAACCGCCAGGGGAGTGCCCGCGGCCACCCCGCAGGCCCCGGCCACGATGATGACCGAGATCGTGGCGCGCACGTCCCTGGTCACCAGGAAGGTGACCAGGGCGGCCGCCAGCGCCAGGTAGACGATGCGGGCCGCCAGCCGGTCGGCCAGGCGCTGGACCGGCGCGCGCGAGGACTGGGCGTGGCGCACCGCGGCCACGATCCGCCCGTAGGAGGACTCCTCGCCGACCCGCTCCACCTCGAGCTCCAGGGCGCCGCGGGTGATGGAGCCGGCCGGCACCCGGTCACCCGGCCCGACCTGCACGGGCAGCGCCTCCCCGGTGATCCGGGACTGGTCGACGTCGGCCCTACCGGTGCGCACGACGCCGTCGACCGGCACCCGGCCCCCGGGGCTCAGGGCGATGACCTGCCCCGGGCGGACCTCGTCCAGGGGGACCTCAGTGACCCCGGAGGACTGCGAGGCCTCGGCCGACTCGGCTGACTCAGTGGTCTCCGGGGCCCCCACCACCCGCGCGGTCTGCGGCAGGAAGGACATGAGATCGGTCAGGGCGTCGCGCCCCCGATCCATCGACAGCTCCTCCAGGACCTCGGCGCACAGCGCGAAGACCGTCACGGCCAGGGCGGTCACCCACTCGCCAATGGCGGCGGCCGCCACGATGGCCAGGAGCATCGACAGCTCCATGCTCATGCGCCGCTCGCGCAGGTCTTCGGCCGCCTCGACCAGGAGCGGCCAGCAGCCCACCGCCAGCACCACCGCCCCGGCGGCGCCCACGGCCCAGCCGGGTGTGCCGGTCGTGCCCGCGATCCAGGCACCCAGTGCCGCCACGCCCACCACCGCGATGCGCACGACGTCGGCCCACTCGATCCGCTCGAGGATCCCCTCGCCCGTGCGGGCACCCGAGGGGGTGCCGCCGGCACCGGAGAGCTCGTCGGAGTCATCGACGGGCAGCGCCGGCGTCGAGGCCGACGGGGCGGAGGCGGGTGGGGACACGTGGGCAGTGGGTGGGTGAGCCGTCATTCAGGGACTCCTCGCAGGGGGACGGGAAGTACTCCCCGGGCGGGCCGGGGAGCGCCACCCAGGAATCTACCGACCATTCATCGGCCTCGACAGTGTATGAGAGGACTAGTGGCGCATAAGGACGCCGCCGACGGGCCCGTGGGGAGCGGGCCCGTCGGCGGCGTCCGGGGGACTGGGCGCTCAGGCGGTGCCGGCGAGCGCCGCCTGAGTACTGTCGGATATCGGCCCTACTCGACGACGTCCTCGTCGACCCAGTCCAGGGTGCGCTGGACGGCCTTGTTCCAGTTGCGGAAGAGCCGCTCGCGCTCGGCCTCCTCCATGGTCGGCTCCCAGCGCTTGTCCTCGGCCCAGTTGTCGATGACGTCCTGGGTGCCCGACCAGAAGCCCACCGCGATACCGGAGGCGTAGGCGGCACCCAGTGCCGTGGTCTCGGCGACCTTCGGGCGCACCACGGGCACGCCCACCTGGTCGGCCTGGAACTGCATGAGCAGCTCGTCGCGGGTCATGCCGCCGTCGACCTTGAGCTCGGTGAGGGCCTGCCCGGAGTCGGCGTTCATGGCCTCGAGGACCTCGCGGGTCTGGTAGGCGGTGGACTCCTCCACGGCCCGGGCGATGTGCGCCTTGTTGACGTAGCGGGTCAGGCCCACCAGGGCGCCGCGGGCGTCAGGGCGCCAGTGCGGGGCGAACAGCCCGGAGAAGGCCGGCACGAAGTAGGCCCCGCCGTTGTCCTCGACGCTGGAGGCCAGGGCCTCGATGTCCTTGGAGTCGGCGATGATGCCCAGGTTGTCGCGCAGCCACTGCACCAGCGAGCCGGCCACGGCGATCGAGCCCTCCAGGGCGTAGACGGCCGGCTCGTCCCCGATCTGGTAGCACACGGTGGTCAGCAGCCCGTTCTCACTGCGCACCGGGGTGGTGCCCGTGTTCATGAGCATGAAGCAGCCGGTGCCGTAGGTGTTCTTGGCCTGGCCCTTCTCGAAGCAGGCCTGCCCGAAGGTGGCCGCCTGCTGGTCGCCCAGGATGCCGCTGATGGGGGTGTCCACCAGCAGGCCGTTCTTGCGGCCGTAGCCGAAGACGCCCGAGGAGGGGCGGATCTCGGGGAGCATGGAGACGGGGATGCCCATGTCCGCGCAGATCTCCGGGTTCCAGTCCAGGGTGTCGATGTTCATGAGCATCGTGCGCGAGGCGTTGGTGACGTCGGTGGCGTGCACACCGCCGTTGACCCCGCCGGTGAGGTTCCACAGCGTCCAGGTGTCCATGGTGCCCATGAGGAGGTCGCCGGCCTCGGCGCGCTCGCGGGCGCCCTCGACGTTCTCCAGGATCCAGGCCACCTTGGGGCCGGCGAAGTAGGTCGCCAGTCCCAGGCCCACGCGGTCCTTGTACTTGTCCGGGCCGTCCTCGCCGGCCAGGCGGTCGCAGATCTTCTGGGTGCGGGTGTCCTGCCAGACGATGACGTTGTAGACGGGCTCGCCGGTGTTCTTGTCCCACACGACGGCGCTCTCGCGCTGGTTGGTGATGCCTACCGAGGCGATCTCGTGGCGGTTGATCTGCGCCTTGGCCAGGACCCCGCTGACGACGAAACGGATGTTGTCCCAGATCTCGTTCGCGTCGTGCTCGACCCAGCCGGCGCGCGGGAAGATCTGCTCGTGCTCCTTCTGGTCGACGGCGACGATCTCGCCGTCGTGGTTGAACAGGATGGCGCGTGAGGAGGTCGTACCCTGGTCGATGGCCAGGACGTACTTCTTCTCAGTGCTGTTGGGGCTCAAAGGAATGTCCTTTCACTGCGTTGTGAGGGGGCGGTGGTGAGGGCTGCGCTGGGCAGCGATGATGTCGATGCGGTCGAGGGTCGTGCGGGCTCAGAACAGCCCGGCGAAATGGGGGACGATGAGCCCGGCGGCGACGGCGCCGATGAGCGGGCCGACGATCGGGACCCAGGAGTAGGCCCAGTCCGAGCCTCCCTTGCCGGGGATCGGCAGGAGGGCGTGGGTGATGCGCGGGCCCAGGTCGCGGGCCGGGTTGATGGCGTAGCCGGTGGGGCCGCCCAGGCTCATGCCGATGACGACGACGACCATGGCCACGGCCAGTGGGCCCAGGCCCGAGGGGGTCTTGCCCGAGGCGATGATCCAGGCCAGCAGGACGAAGGTGCCCACGGCCTCGGTCACGACGTTCCAGCCGTAGGAGCGCACCGCCGGGCCGGTGGCGAACACGGCGAGCTTGGAGGCGGCGTCGGCCTCCTGGTCGAACTGCTTCTTGTAGGACAGCCAGACGGTGGCGGCGCCCGCCATGGCGCCCACCATCTGGGCCACGCAGTAGACGAGGATGTTGACCGGTGTGGCTGAGATTCCCTCGCCCAGGGGTCGTCCGGCGACTGCCAGGCCGATGGTCACCGCCGGGTTGAGGTGCGCGCCGGTCTTGTAGGCGGCGTAGACGCCCACGAAGACCGCCAGCCCCCACGCCATGGTGATGACGATCCAGCCGCTGTCCTTGGCCTTGGAGGTGGGCAGCACGACACCGGCGACGACGCCGCAGCCCAGAAGAATGAGAAGAAATGTCCCCAGAGCCTCCGAGGCGAAGATCTGGGTCAGGGTCGCAGACATGTGCGGCTCTCTTTCTGCACGACGGTGTGCGGGTGTACTCGGGACTGCGAGGTCCGGGGTGTGGGTGGTGGGTGGTCGCGGTGCCCGCCTCCACGGGAACTGACGGGCACCACGGGGAGCCTGCTGGCCGAGCGGTACCGGCAGCGGTCCGCTCGACCAGCAGGAGACTAGATCGGCTCGGTGATGTGCGCCACCGCGGCGGCGTCGGTCAGCTCGGACTCTGCTGCGGCGATCTCGGCCACGCGCTGGGCGTAGGCCTCCTTCTGGGCGGCGACGTCCTTCTCGGACCAGTTCAGCAGCGGCGCCATGATCGCCAGGATCTCGTCGGCGGCGGCCAGGCCCCGGTCGCGGCGCGACATGTCCAGGCGCACCCGGCGCAGCAGGACGTCGTCGAGGCTCTCGGCGCCCTCGTGGGTGACGGCCCAGGCGACCTCGGCGCGCAGGTAGGTGGGGGCCTCGGCCAGCGGCTCGCCCAGGCGCTCCTCGGGACCGGCGGCGTCGATGGCCTCCAGTAGTGCCGGGGTTTCATCGCCGTAGCGGTCCAGCAGGTGGGTGACCCGCGCCAGGGTCCAGCCGCGCTCACCGGCGATCCGCCCAGCCCGCTTGGCCAGGGCGTGGTAGCCGGCCGCACCCACCAGGGGCAGTTCCTGCGTGGCGCAGGGATGGGCGTGGGACAGGGCCTCGCCCAGGGCGTGGTCGACGGCGTCGGAGGCCATGACCCGGTAGGTGGTCAGCTTACCGCCGGCGATGGCGGTCAGCCCAGGGGCGATCCGGGTGACCGTGTGCTCGCGGGAGACCTTCGTGGAGGCGGCCTCCGCGCCCGGCTTGAGCTTGGGCTGGAGCAGGGGGCGCAGGCCCGCGTAGACGCCGATGATGTCCTCGCGGGTGATGGGCCGCGACAGCACGGAGTTGGCGTGCTCGAGGATGTAGTCGACGTCGGCGGCGGTGGCCACGGGCTTGGAGACGTCCAGGTCCCAGGGGGTGTCGGTGGTGCCGATGACCCAGTACTCGGGCCAGGGGATGATGAACAGGACGGACTTCTCGGTGCGCAGGAAGACCCCGGTCTCGGCGTCGATGGCCTCCTTGGGGACCACGATGTGGATGCCCTTGGAGGCCAGGACCTTCAGGCCGCCCGCGTTGGTGGCCAGGTCCTGGACGTCCTCGGTCCACACGCCGGCGGCGTTGATGGTGCGCTTGGCCCGGATCTCGTGGTCGGTGCCGGTGGCCAGGTCGGTGACGCGGGCGCCGTGGACATGGCCGCGCTCGTCGGTGAGGAAGCCGGTGACCTTCGTGCGGTTGGCGGCCAGCGCTCCCAGGCCGACGGCGGTGCGCACCAGGTCGATGACCAGACGGGCGTCGTCGACGCGGGCGTCGAAGAAGCGGATGGCACCGGCCAGGCCGCTGGTGTCCAGGGAGGGGGCCAGGGCGGAGGTGCCCTTGCGGCCCAGGTGGCGCTGGATCGGCACGGTCTTGCGGCCGCGGGAGCCGGCCAGGGCCAGGGCGTCGTACATGCCCACGCCGACCGCGGAGTAGGAGCGCTCGTAGTGGTGCTTGAGCGGCCACAGGAAGGGCTGGGCCTTGACCAGGTGCGGCGCGGTGGTGCTCAGCAGGCGGCCGCGCTCGGTGAGGGCCTCGTGCACGAGGGCGAAGTTGAGCTGGTAGAGGTAGCGCAGGCCGCCGTGGACGAGCTTGGAGGACCACGAGGAGGTGCCCGAGGCCCAGTCGCCCATCTCCACGATGCCGGTGCGCAGGCCGCGGGCCGCGGCGTCCAGGGCGATTCCGGCGCCGGTGACGCCTCCGCCGACGACCAGCACGTCCAGGCCCTCGGCGGACGACATCTCCTCCAGGGCGCGCTCGCGCTGGGCGGCGTTGAGCGCCGTGTCCTGGATGGGGGCGGGGTAGGAGGGGCCAGCCGGGCCGGAGCTGCGGGAGGTCTTCTTGGACGAGGGCTTGCGGGTGGAGGTCATGGCTCCTGGGCTCCTACGTGTCGTGAGATCGAAACTGGTGAGGCTGAGCTGGGCCGGTCGGCGTTGACCAGGGGTGCCGGACTGGGGCAGGTCGAGTCCCGGCTTCCGGCGCCGGGGTCCGCCGCGTTCCGTTGCGCTCGCACGGCCCGTATGTGGTGGCGGACACCACTGTCCGCCGAGCGTGGGAGAATGCGCAAGGGATGTGCACGAATGTGCACGAGACTTTCGAGATATCCACAAGAATGTCCGCACAACTGTGTGGACGGCTCTCCTGAACAGGACATCCGATGTCGCAGGCGGGAGGATCGTTCCCTCCCACGGTGCGCAGCAGCCGTGTGGAACGGCCCCGTCGTCGGAGGGCGGAGCCGGATGGAGCAAGGAGGAAGACGTGACTGGCAGAACCTCTGCTGACGCGGCCGGGAGCGCGGCCAGTGCCGCCGACCCCGGCGGCCTCCTGCGCGCTTACGAAGCGGCCTCCATGTACTACGTCCAGGGCGAGACGATGGAGGTGATCGCCCACCACCTGGGGGTGTCGCGCTCGACCGTCTCCCGGCTCCTGGCGCGTGCCCGCCAGGAGGGTGTCGTGCGGGTCAGTCTCGTCCAGCCCGGGGGTGCCGGCTCCCTGGAGGGACGGATGGCTCAGGTCTTCGGGGTCCGCACGCATATTGTCCCGGTGCGCGAGGGCACCACGGAGATCCACCGCCTCCAGCAGGTCGCCTCCGTCGCCGCCGCGCACATGGTCGACCTCATTGAGGCCTTGTCCGGGCAGAGCTGGGGCCGAGGCACCGGTGCGCCTGGGTCCGGTGGTCCCGAGGAAGACAAGCGCGCCGTGGCCGGCGAGCCCGCCGGGTCGGGCCGGGACGCTGACGCAGGAGGCGTCGTCGTCGGCGTCGCCTGGGGCACCACCATGTCGGAGGTCAGCGCCGCCCTGCCCTCGAGGTCCGTTCCGGGACTGACCGTCGTCCAGCTCAACGGCGCCTCGGATCCTGTGCGTGAGGGGCCCAGTGCCGGCGAGGTGCTCTCCCGGATGCGCCTGTCGCTGGGAGCGCGCACGATCTCCTTCCCGGTGCCGGCCTTCTTCGACCATGTGGCCACCCGCGAGGCCATGTGGTCGGAGCGCTCGGTCAAGCGAGTCCTGTCGGTGGCGCGGCGCGCGAGCCTGGCCGTCTTCGGCGTCGGCGCCCTCGACGCCCTTAACGGTGCCCTGCCCTCCCAGGTCTACGAGGGCGGCCACCTCACGGCCCGGGACCAGGGGGTCCTGCGCCGCCAGAACGTGGTGGGCGACGTGTGCACCGTCCTGCTGCGCGTCGACGGCTCCTGGCGCGACGTCACCCTCAACGCCCGGGCAACCGGCCCGACTCCCGCCCAGCTCGCCCGGATTCCGCGCCGCCTGTGCGTGGCCGCGGGAACCGGCAAGGCCCGCGCCCTGCTGGCCGCGCTGCGCGCCCGGACCGCCACGGATCTCGTCGTCGACGACGCCACCGCCCGCGCCGTCCTGGAGCTCGCCGAGGCCCGCGGCCAGACGGGAGGCGGTTCTCGATGAGTCGCGAACGTGGCAGGATGTGGGCCCGGATCGCACTGCGGTCTGCTCACGGCTCCGACGTCGCCGGTGGAGCGCCGGCTCGCGGGGCCCACGACCAGAACTGAGTCTTACTGAATGCGGACGACGATGAACAGCACTGCTGTCAGGACAGATGAACACCTGCCCACCGGCCGGGCAGCTCGCCGGGCCGAGGTCTACGGGGTCGACGGCTCCCGACGCATCCTGCGGCCGGCCCGCCCGGCGGACGTGCGCGCCATCGCCGAGCTGGTGCGGCCCTACGCCGAGCGTCGCGTCCTCATCGCCAAGGACCTCATCTCCTACTTCGAGGACATTCAGGAGTTCATCGTCGCCGAGGAGATCCCCGGCGTCGCCGGGCCCGGTGGAGCAGACGGCTGCGAGGCGTCGGCCACGCCCAGGATCGTGGGCTGCGGGGCTCTGCACGTCATGTGGGACGACCTCGCCGAGGTACGCACCCTGGCCGTTCACCCCGACGCCGTGGGGACCGGGCTCGGTTCGGCCATCCTGCGCGAGCTCATCGCGCAGGCCCGGGAGATGGGGCTCAAGCGGGTGTTCTGCATGACCTTCGAGGAGCCCTTCTTCGGTGCCCACGGTTTCGAGCCGATCGAGGGCACCCCGGTGGGTGCGGACGTCTTCTCCGAGATGCTGCGCTCCCACGACGACGGTCTGGCGGAGTTCCTCGACCTGGCCCGCGTCAAGCCCAACACCCTGGGCAACGCCCGCATGCTCCTGCACCTGTGAGCTGACCGCCCTGGATGGGCCGGGTGCGGTTCGCTGCGGCGCGCCGCGGTGCTGTGCGACCTCGTGGTCGGGTGCGATCCTGTCAAACAAGCGGCCGACAGCTGTGCGACAGCCGGGCGACAACCGTGGAGGAGCACCCATGATCCGTAACGTTCACGAACGCGTCATCAACGCCCCTATCGAGTCCCTTGGGGCCCTGCTTGACGGGCTGGGGCAGAAGGACGACCGGCTCTGGCCCTCGCGGTCCTGGACGCCGATGGTCCTGGACCGACCCCTGGCGGTGGGAGCCGACGGCGGCCACGGCGTCATCCGCTACTACGTGAGCGAGTACGAGCCCGGCCGGCGAGTGCGGTTCACCTTCCGTCCGCGAACAGGGATCATCGGTGCCCACGAACTGAGCCTTGACGCCCTCGACGATGAGCACACCCGCATCCGCCACATCCTCATCGGCCGTACCCGCGGCGCCATGCGGCTCATGTTCTCGGCCGTGGTCGAGCCCCTGCACGACGCCGTCGTCGAGGACCTCCTCGACAACGCCGAACGCGAGGCGACCGGTTCGGTGGCCCGGCCCGCGTCCTGGAGTCCACGGGTACGCGTGCTGCGCCGCCTGACCGGTGACAAATAGCCGTCAAGCGCAGGCTGGGCCGATGGGGAGTTCTACCGGGCTGCATCGGGGACATCGCGGTAGCCTGACGAGGTCTTGTCGTATTCCCGTACATCCAAGAACCTGTGAGGAAAGTGCTCATGAGCCAGCCACCGGCCAACGGCCCCTACAGTCAGCCCGGACAGCCCGGCCAGTACGGCGGCCCCGCCCAGCAGAACCCCTACGGTCAAGCCGGCGTCCCCGGACCTCAGGCCCAGTACGGCCAGGCGAGTCAGGCCGCTGGTGCGCAGTACGGTCACCCCGGTCCGCAGGCCCAGTACGGTCAGCAGGCCGGACAGCCCGCAGGGACTCAGCCGGCTTCCTACGGCTTCGCGGGCGCGCAGCAGTCCTCCTCGGCCCCGCAGTACGAGTACCAGCCCTCCCGGCTCGGCCCCATTCCCGTGGAACAGGACAGGCTGGTCCTCCAGCCCACGGCGACGACCTCCAGCCGCATCCAGCTTCTCGTGGGCGGCGGCTTTGGGCTGGTGTGCCTGGTTGCGGCGGTCAAGGAGCTCCTTGCCAACGGGGCGACGGTCGGCTTTGTCATCCTGCTGCTCCTCGGGTTGCTCATGGTGCTCGGCGTCCTATTCCTCCTGTCGGTGCGCACGGTGTTCGACGCCACGGGCATCCACATCGGGGCCGGCGGCAGGGGCCGCGACATTCCCTGGCCACGGTCGCGCACGGGGCTGTTCGTCAAGGTCCCCGGTGCGCCGGCGGCCCTGGGCGTCGCCGCCGGCAAGGTCCAGATCCGTCACGCCGAGGGGCACGTCGTCGACCCCGACGGCAAGGCGTTCGCGCTGGCCGGTCTGACCTGGTCCGGAGTCAGTGCCCAGGCACTGGAGGAGAAGGGCACCGCCGAGCTGGACCGCATCTGGGAGTGGGCGGTCGCGCGCGGATACACCCAGGAGACGGGCGAGTACGTCGAGCTCAACGGCGTGCTTGGTGTGCAGCAGGGACTCCGAGCGAGGCAGGAGCGCCGTCAGGGCCTGAACCGCCCCTGACTCGGGGTGCACACGGTGGACGTCGAGGACGCGCAGCCTCCTCCAGCGTTCTCGGTCGATGGGGAGGGCTGGGCCCTTGGAGGCGGTGTGGTCGCGGCCGGTGTGGCGCCGTCTGGCTGCTGCTCCTGGTGTCCATGGTGCTGACATTAAAGGCGTACCGGCGCGGCACGCCGGAGAGAAACCGCAGTATTTCAACGATCCCTGCTGGGCGCACCGACGTCGGGCTCGCTAATGTCAGCGCTGTGGACACCGGGCCTCGCAGGAGTGAGTCCGGGGTTCTTGCGGCACGGCCCGGCGCCTCCGTCACAGGTCCGTCCCCACTGTCCCCTGCCCGCCGTCTGCGCTGGGGGACGGAGGCGATGACTCGACGCCGGTCCCGCCCAGAGTTGGCCCGAGTCGGCCCGGGTCGGCCTGCTCCACGAGGGTCGAGATCCACTGGCCACGGGTTGTGCGTACTGCACGAAGGTCCCACCTACCACCAGTGCACCCAACCCTCGTCCAGTAGCACCCCACCCTCGTGCAGTGCATCCAGACGCCGGCAGCCACCACAGTGACCGGGTCAGTCCGCTCCGGCAGGGCGAAGCAGCGGCTCTCCCATCTGGCAGACGCACCCAACCGGTGTCTTGAGATGTCATGACATCCGAAACTCTCAGAAGTCATGAGACAACGCAGTAGGGCAAAGGGTGCGAACCGGGGACCTACCCTACGATCGCGAGGAGTGAGACGCTTCTCAGCCGGCTGGTGACGAAGGCATCCGGCCTCGCCCAAGCCGTTGCCGCTACGGTGTCCCCCGTGCCCGACCGCCCCACCCCTGACGACGCGCTCCCCGCTGCGACCTCGGCGCAGGACGTCATGACCTGGTACGACGCCCATGCCCGCGACCTGCCCTGGCGCCGGCCCGGTACGACGCCGTGGGAGGTCCTGGTCTCAGAGGTCATGAGCCAGCAGACCCCGGTGGCCCGCGTCGTCCCCGCCTGGCGGGAGTGGATGCGGCGCTGGCCCGGTCCCGCCGAGCTCGCCCAGGCCCCCACCGCTGCGGTGCTGCGGGTCTGGGGTCGCCTGGGCTACCCGCGCCGGGCCCTGCGGCTCATCGAGTGCGCCCGCAGTGTCGTCGAGCAGCACGGCGGCGTCCTGCCCGACGACCTGGACGCTCTCCTGGCCCTGCCCGGGGTGGGGGAGTACACGGCCGGTGCGGTCCTGGCCTTCGCCCACGGTCGGCGCGCCCTCGTGCTGGACACGAATGTCAGGCGGGTCCTGGCCCGCGCCGTCGCCGGTCAGGCCCTTCCCGCCCCCGGCCTCAACCGGGCCGAGCGCGAGCGGGCACTGGGCCTGCTGCCCGACGACGACGCCACCGCCGCCCACTGGTCGGTGGCCGTCATGGAGCTCGGCGCCCTGGTGTGCACCGCCCGCGAGCCGGATTGCGGGGCCTGCCCGTGGCAGGCCGGCTGCGCCTGGCTGGCGGCCGGCCGCCCCGCGGACGTCCACGCGGGCCGACGCCGCACCCAGGCCTGGCACGGCACCGACCGTCAGGCCCGGGGGCTGGTGATGGCCCGCCTGCGCACGGCCCCCGACGGGCAGTGCGTCGAGGCCGCTGAGCTCAGGGCCTGCGCCGCCAGGGCCGGGACGCGAGCCTCCGGTGGTGCTCGCGACCCCGAGCAGCCGGTGCGCGCCCTGTCCACCCTCCTGGCCGACGGGCTCATCGCCACTGACGACGACGGCGCCACCTACCGGCTTCCCTAACCGGCCACCGCTGTGCCGACCGCCCCGGTAACCGGCCGGGGATGCGCCTCCGGGCCCGTACGGACAACGACGAAGGTCTCATCGGCCTCGCGCATCGCCGGGGCGGGGCGCTCACGGGCCCGGGGCCGTGGCGCCGGTAGAGTCGTGACCATGGCCAAAGGACGCGGACGCAACCATGGGGAAAGCGCAGGACGACGAGGCTCCGCCCGTCGCGGCGCAGGCTCCTCATCGGGACGCTCGTCCTCGGGCTCCCAGTCCCGGCCCCACCGGCAAGGTGGTTCCGGCGGCGGGCCGCGGTCGGGTGCCGGACAGTCCTCCTCGTCCCGCTCCGGCGGGACGCCTAGATCCTCCCAGGCCAGGGGACGCGGCGCCCGCGCCTCGGGCACGAAGTCGACCGGACGCCCCCTGCACTCGGGGCAGACGGGCCGGCCCGCCGGCGGGCAATCGGGCACGCCGGCCCAGGCCGGCAAGAATCGCAGGGCCCCCCAGGGCGGCCAGGGGACCTCGACATCCCGCTCACGGCAGGCCGCTCCGGGAACCGCTCGCTCCTCCCGGACGAGCTCGACTCAGGCCGCTCGCTCCGATCGTCGTCGACACAGCTGGGGCGCGGGCCTCCAGTGGACCCATATCGGCGGCGGTCGGCTGACCGGAGCCCCCGACTCGATCCCGCAGGGCCCGGACCAGCCTCGCAGTGGGCGCCTGCGCAAGCCGGTCCCGCCTCAGCCCCGCTACGGTCTGCGCCGTGCCCTGGTGCTGGGCGGGGTCCTGCTGGTCCTCTTGCTGCTCATTGTGACCATCGCCGTCGGCTACTTCTGGGTCCGCAACACCATCCGCACCCAGGATGAGGAACGCGCCGCCGCCCAGGTGCACACCGTCTACCCCACGCCGGGGAAGTGCGACCCCTCGACCTTGAAGAGCACGGTCCAGGGGCCCGAGTCCGTCAGTGTCGGTGCCGGGGCGACCTTCTCCATCTCCCTGGTCAACAGCGGCCAGGCCCCCTGCCTGATCGACGTCGGCAGCCAGGCCCTGGGGGTGCGGGTCTCCTCGGGCTCTCAGCAGGTGTGGGACTCTGTCACCTGCCCCGTGGGCCAGACCGAGAAGGCCCTCCTCCTGCCTGCGGGGAAGGGCGCCGATGTCAACGTGACCTGGAACGGCAACGCGGCCACCTCCGACTGCGCGGCGGCCAACGCGGCACCGGCCTCCCCGGCAGGCGCATCGGCCTCCTCGACGCCGAGTGCCACTGCCTCCTCCTCCGCGAGCCCCTCGGCGGGTCAGGCGCAGACCGCCCCCGGCAGCGCCGCGGGCGCGGGAACCTATCGTTTCCGCTTCGTCATGGGGGACAAGGACCTCACTGAGGACCGGGTCTTCGTCGTCGGCTGACGGCCTTGTGCAGGCGGGCGCCGGGGCGGCCGGCGGAGAGGCCTGGCGACCGACGAGCTCAGGAGTAGCGCTCGACGACGGAGATCTCCGCCAGCCGTGACAGTCCGTCGCGCAGGGTCCGGGCTCGCTGGGCGCCTACGCCCTCGACGGCCTCGAGCTCCTCGATGGTGGCTCCGAGGACCCCCTGCAGGGACCCCCACTGCTCGACGACGGCGCGCGCCGTCACCACGGGCAGGCGCGGGATCTTCGACAGGATCCGCAGGCCGCGCGGGGAGACCTGGGCGTCCAGGTCCTGGCCGTCGATGCCGCCCAGTCCCATGGAGCGCGCCACCATCGCCAGGTCCAGGAGGGCGGGGGAGCCCACCCACTTCAGGCGCGCATCGACGGTGGTCGTGTCCAGGCCCTCGGGCAGGTAGTCCTCCAGGAGGAAGCCGTGCTCGGCGAGCAGGCCCCGGGTGAGCTCCTCGACCTGGAGGGCCAGGAGGCGCCCGTCGGTGCCGAGCTCCAGGACGTAGGAGTCGATGTCGGCCGAGATGCGGCGGACCATCTCCATGAGCTGGAGCACCGAGGTGACGTCACGGACGGTGACGAGGTCCTCGATCTCCAGGGAGTCCAGGCCGGCGGAGGTCTGGTCGAGGCGGGCCTTGTAGCGCTCCAGGGCGGACAGGGCCTGGTTGGCGCTGGCCAGGATCGACTCGCTGGGCTCCAGGACGTGGCGCTTGCCGTCCACGTACAGGGAGATGATCCGCATCGACTGGCTCACGGAGATGACCGGGTACCCGGTCTGGCGGGCCACGCGCTCGGCGGTGCGGTGACGCATGCCCGTCTCCGAGGTCTGGATCGAGGCGTTGGGCAGCAGCTGGACGTTGGCGCGCCGGATCCGGGCGGTGTCCATGTCGACGACGACGCCGCCGTCCATCTTGGCCAGCTCGCGCAGGCGGGCGGCGGAGAGCTCGACGTCCAGGTGGAAGCCGCCCGAGGAGATGGCCTCCACCACCGGGTCGAAGCCCAGCACGATGATCGCCCCGGTACGTCCGCGCAGGATCCGCTCCAGTCCGTCACGAAGGACGGTGCCGGGAGCAACGAGCGCAAGCGTCTCGTGCAGCTGGCCAGCGGCCTCGATCATCATCTCTCCTGATCTCGCGGTGTCCTGGGGAAGGGATCGCACAGTGTGCCTGCCGGGGCGTGGACCGTGCTCGGGACCCTCCGGTCTCGCGGCATCCAGGTGAGCGCACGCCCCGGTGCTCACGCTCCCATGGTATCGGCAGCCGGGCCGACCTTCGGCGAGGGCCTTCCCACACTGGACCAGTCGGTCTGTTGGCGGCGCCCGGTCGATCCACGGCGGTCACGTCACCTGCTCGGCTCCCGTGGCCGCCCCGCGCCCCGGCGTTGTCTGCGTTTGCCTGTACTGCCTCCACTGCCTGTGCTGTATGTGCTTGCCCATGGTGACTGTGCTGTCCTGTCAGCCGCGCGGGAGCGCCGCCCCCATGGCCTCACCCACGTGCGCGACCGGCAGCACCTGCATCCCGGCGACCTCGCGCAGCTCGGCCGAGCCCGCCAGCGGCACGATCGCCCGGTCGAAGCCAAGACGAGAGGCCTCCGCCAGGCGCCGCTGGATACCGACAGTGGCCCGTACCTCACCGGTGAGCCCCACCTCGCCGAAGGCCACGAGGCCAGCAGGTGTGGGCAGGTTGCGCGCGGCCGAGACCACGGAGATGGCCACCGCCAGGTCCGTGGCCGGCTCGACGGCGCGGGCCCCGCCCACGGTGGAGACGTAGACGTCCGCGCTGGAGGTGTCCACCCGCAGTCGGGCGCTGAGGACCGCCAGCGCCATGGCCGTGCGCGAGTGGTCCACCCCGGAGGTGGTGCGACGCGGGGATCCGGCGTTGGTGGGGGCCACGAGCGCCTGGATCTCCACCGGCATGGGACGGCGCCCCTCCAGGGTCACGGTGGCGCAGGTGCCTGGTACCTCGGAGCGGGCGGCGGACAGGAACAGGCCGGAGGGGTCCGCCAGCCCCACGATGCCGCGCTCGCCCAGGTCGAAGCAGCCGACCTCGTCGGTGGGGCCGTAGCGGTTCTTGACGGCCCTCAGCAGCCGCAGGCGGGCGTGACGGTCCCCCTCGAACTGGGTGACGACGTCGACCAGGTGCTCCAGGACCCGGGGCCCGGCGATCCCGCCGTCCTTGGTCACATGACCCACGAGCAGCACCGGGATATTGCGCTCCTTGGCCACCGTGATGAGTGCACCGGCCACGGCCCGCACCTGGGTGACACCCCCGGCACTGCCCTCGACCTGCGCCGAGGCGATGGTCTGAACCGAGTCCACCACCAGCAGGGAGGGACCGGCGGCCTCCACGTGCCCCAGCAGGGCCCCCAGCTCGGTCTCCGCGGCCAGGAGCAGCCCCGGATCCAGGGCGTCGATGCGCTCAGCCCGCAGCCGCACCTGCGAGGCCGACTCCTCACCGGTGACGTAGAGGACCGGCCCGTCCCCGCGCTCGCGAGCCACAGCGGCTGCCTTCGCGGCGACGTCGAGCAGCAGCGTGGACTTGCCGACGCCGGGCTCGCCGGCCAGCAGCACGACGGCACCCGGCACGATCCCGCCGCCCAGGACCCGGTCCAGCTCACCCACCCCGGTGGGGCGGGCCCTGGCCTCCGTGGCGCTGACCTCCCCGATGGGGCGGGCGGCCACGGTCGGTCGCACGGCGCCGGCAGCGCCCAGGGCCCCGCCGGCGCCCCCACCCGGGGAGTCGGAGACCTGAGTCTCCTCCAGGGTTCCCCACTCGCGGCACTCCCGACACTGGCCCATCCACTTGGGGCTGGACCAGCCGCACTCGGTGCAGTAGTAGGAGACCTTGGGGGCCTTGGGGCTCTTCGATGCGGGCATGACCGGAGAGTATCGGGCCCCACCGACATCTATTCAGCCCTCGACGTCGTCGCCCTGCGGGCCTCAGTAGCCGACCGGGCCGCTCTGCCCGGACTGTCCTCCCTGACCGTGGGGCTGCTGGTTCTGGCGATCCTGACCGTACTGGCCCGACGGCGGTACCTGGCCGGCCTGCTGCGGCTGGCCGTGCGGGGCCTGCTGCGGAGCGCTCTGATCCGCCTGCTGACCGGGCACCTGGCCGTAGCCGGCGCCCTGCGGCGCCGTCGGCTGGGCCGCCGGCTGCCCGTACTGAGGCTGTCCGTACTGGCCCTGCTGCGCAAAAGGCGTACCTGGGTAGGGCTGCTGCTGTGGAGCCGCCTGTACCGGCATCGGGTTCCCGGGCATCTGGGGGTATCCCTGCTGCTGGGGCACTCCAGCGGCTTTCGCGGCCTCGGCAGCCGCCAGCTGCCGGCGCAGCCCCTCGGGAACCAGGTTGGGGAAGCGCTTGGCCAGGACGTCGTCGACGAAGGAGACGAGGAAGACGAGGATTGCGATGGGAATGATGAAGATCCAGAACGGAGTCCTCGCTCTGCCCGGCACATAGGTGTTGAGGAGGATGAGGATGAAGACGTCCAGAATGACGCCGACGATCACTGCGATCCCGAACAGCGGGTAGAACAAACGGGTACGGATCGTGATCTCGTCCTCGGTGGACTCATTGTCACCGGTGCCTCCGGCGTTCTGGGGGACCTGAGATGTGCTCATGAGAGACGGCCTTTTCTGTATTCGGGGATTAGTGTCGCAGTGCGCCAGGTGGCGCGACCGGTCCCAGCCTGCCCATATTTGACCGCCAGGTCACCCCCTCCTCATGGGGAGGGGTACCCCCGTGACATGTGCTTCTCTTATGCCGAGCCGGGCACCTCCCGCGTGGCCCTCCAGAAAAACCGTAGGACGACGCGGAAGATGCCCGGCTCGGTGGCGGTGAGGCCGGTGGGCGTCAGCCGCGGGTGCGGGCCAGCGCCTGGCGGGCCCGCGCGGCGACGTTGTCCCCGGTGAAGCCGTACTCCTCGAACAGGGCGGTGCCGGGGGCGGAGGAACCGTAGTGGTCGATGGAGACGATCTCGCCGGCGTCGCCGACGATCTCGCGCCAGCCCAGGGCGATGCCCGCCTCGATGGCGACCCTGGCGGTGCCGGCCGGCAGCACCTGCTCCCGGTAGGCGGCGTCCTGCTGGGCGAACCACTCCAGGCAGGGGGCGGAGACCACCCGGGTGGGGGTGCCCTCCTCCTGGAGGATCTCCCGGGCGGCCACGGCCACGCCGACCTCGGAGCCGGTGGCGATCAGGACGACCTCGGGGGCCGTCTGGTGCCCATCGGTGTCGGTGGCCTCGGCCAGGACGTAGGCGCCGCGGCGCACGCCCTCGGCGGCGGCCGTGGCGGAGGCGCTCACGGTGAGGTTCTGACGCGACAGGGCGATACCGGCCGGCTCGTCGTGTCGGCGCAGGATCTCGGCCCAGGCCGCGGCGGTCTCGTTGGCGTCCCCGGGGCGCACCACGGACAGGCCGGGGATGGCGCGCAGCGCCGCCAGGTGCTCGACGGGCTGGTGCGTGGGGCCGTCCTCGCCGACCCCGATGGAGTCGTGGGACCACACGAAGACCGGGCCGATCCCCATGAGAGCCGCCAGGCGCACGGCCGGGCGCATGTAGTCGGAGAACACCATGAAGGTGCCCCCGTAGGGGCGGGTGAGCCCGTCCAGGGCGATCCCGTTGAGGATCGAGCCCATGGCGTGCTCGCGTACACCGAAGTGGAGGGTGCGCCCGAAGGGCCCGTCGCCCTCGGACTGCGCCAGGCCGGAGGGAAGGAAGGAGGGCTCCCCGGCCATGGTCGTGTTGTTCGAGCCGGCCAGGTCCGCCGACCCGCCCCACAGCTCGGGCACCACGCCGGCCAGGGCGGAGAGCACCTTGCCCGACGCCGCACGGGTGGCCAGCGACTCGCCCACCTCCCAGGTTGGCAGGGCCTCCTCAAGGCCCTCGGGCAGGCGGTGGGCCTCAAGGCGCTCCAGCAGCGCGGCGCCGGCGGGGTTGGCCTGCTGCCAGGTCGCGAAGCGCGCGTCCCAGTCCGCTCGGGCGGCCCGGGCGTTGTCGGCGGCCTGCTTGCGGGCGTGGGAGACGACGTCCTCGGGCAGGATGAAGCTCTGCTCGGGGTCCAGGCCCAGGGCCCGCTTGAGCCCGGCGACCTCCTCGGCCCCGAGCTTGGAGCCGTGGGAGGACTCCTGGCCCTGCTTGGTCGGGGAGGGCCAGGCGATGATGGTGTGCAGGCGGATCAGCGACGGACGCGCGCTCTCGGCGCGGGCCGCCACGATGGCCTCGTGCAGCTCCTCGAGGTTCTCCGCGTAGCCGTCGGGGCCGGTGCGCCAGTCGACGTCGAGCACCTGCCAGCCGTAGGCCTCGAAGCGGGCCGAGACGTCCTCGGTGAAGGCGATATCCGTGTTGCCCTCGATGGAGATGTCGTTGTCGTCGTAGATGGCGATGAGGTTGCCCAGCTG
>ERZ772932.198-NODE-198-length-35529-cov-31.397643_pt1 | contig 35529 bp, 26 predicted proteins | sample MGYA00511684_ERZ772932 | MGnify/ENA primary metagenome ERZ772932 (study PRJEB29015, sample SAMEA2738078) | human oral metagenome | biome: human oral; feature: human-associated habitat; material: saliva | place: China | collected 2210 ...
CCACCCCCAAGAAGGGTGCTCGTCTGGGCGGAAGCCCGGCACACCAGAAGCTGATTCTGTCGAACCTGGCGGCTCAGCTCATCGAACACCGCGGCCTCACGACCACGGAGGCGAAGGCCAAGATGCTGCGCCCCTACGTCGAGAAGCTGATCACCAAGGCCAAGCGCGGCGACCAGCACGCTCGCCGCACGGTCCTGAAGAAGATCCCCAACAAGGGCATCGTCGCGATCCTCTTCGAGGAACTCGTTCCCGCGATGGATTCCGAGCGCGCTGGCGGCTACACCCGCCTGATCCGCGTCGGCAACCGCAAGGGTGACAACGCCCCCCTGATGCGCATCGAGCTCGTCATGGAGAAGGTCGAAAAGAAGGCCGTCGTCAAGGCCGCTGAGAAGACGGCTGAGAAGGCCGCCGAAGCCAAGGCTGTTGCGGCCGAGGCTGAGGAAGCCGCTGAGGCTGCCGCCGAGCGCGCTGAAGAGGCTCGCGAGGAAGGCGATCTCGCCAAGGCCAACGAGGCCGAGGAAGTCGCCGAGGAGGCCGGCAAGGCTGAAGACGCCGCCGAGCAGGCCGCCGAGGAGAAGTGACGCCTGGTCACTGATCGACTCGAGTAAGGGCCGGATACCCCGCGAGGGGTATCCGGCCCTTGCCGTATCCGGTAGCCTGAAGCCATGACACGTGAGATGACGCTGGCTATTGACTGCGGCGGGGGTGGCATCAAAGGATCCGTCGTGGATGAGCGCGGAACCATGATGGCTCCGGCACACCGCGTACCGACACCGTACCCGCTGCCCCCGGAGCTGCTCGTGGAGACCGCGGTGGGCCTCGCGAAGGAGCTGCCGCCCGCGACCCGCGTGACGATGGGCATGCCCGGCATGATCCGTCACGGCGTCGTCATTGCGACCCCTCACTACATCACCCGCGATGGGCCGCGTTCGCGCGTGCTTCCCGAGCTGGTCGAGCGCTGGGATCACTTCGACATGGGCCGCGCGATCGAACAGGCGCTCAGCCTGCCGACGAAGGTCCTGAACGACGCCGAGGTCGCCGGCGCGGGCGCGATTACGGGCCGCGGCCTCGAAATGATCATCACCCTGGGGACCGGATTGGGCAACGCCGTCTTCGACGGCGGCCAACTGGCCCCCCACGTCGAGGTTTCCCAGGGACCCGTGCGTTGGGGCCTGACCTACGACGACTACATCGGCGAGCATGAGCGCCTGCGCCTCGGCGACGTGCACTGGTCGCGCCGCATCCGCCGCGTCGTAGACGGCCTGCGCCCGATGTACATGTGGGATCGCCTGTACCTGGGTGGCGGTAACTCGAAGCGAATCACGGCTTCGAACCTGCGGCTCATGGGCGACGACGTCATCGTCGTCCCCAACGACGCGGGAATCATCGGTGGTGTTCGGGCGTGGGAACTGTGACACGCCGCCTGCGCCTAGACCTCGGCTACGATGGCACTGACTTTCGCGGGTGGGCCGCCCAGCCGGGCCTGCGTACCGTCCAGGGGGAGATCGAAGCGGCCCTCGCCATGGCCTCGCGCGAAGAGACGACGACGACCGTCGCCGGGCGCACCGACGCGGGCGTGCACGCGCGCCATCAGGTCTGTCACGTCGACCTCAGCGACGAGGCCTGGGCGCGGCTGACGCCCAGGGGAGGGCAGAGCGCGGAGGCGACCACGGCCTCGTTCATCGTGCGCAGACTGAACAAGATCCTCTCGGGGCGCTACGGTGAGCGTGCACGCGGGCGTGACCTGGCCGCCGCGCGCGGGACCTGCGACGTGCGCATTTTCTCGGCAGAAGTCGTCGATGTGAGTTTTGATGCGCGATTCTCCGCGCTCGGCCGCCGCTACGCCTACCGCGTGTCGGATCACCCCGAGCCGCTCGGGCGCTGGGATCGACTGTGGGTCGAGGATCCACTGGACGAGGCGGCCATGAACGAGGCCGGGGCGCGCCTCCTCGGGGAACACGACTTCCTCGGGTTCTGCCGTCCGCGCGAGGGTGCAACGACGATTCGTACCCTGCGGACCCTGCGCGCCGAACGAGACGCCGAGGGGTCCCTCGTCTTCCGTGTTGAGGCCGACGCTTTTTGCCACTCGATGGTCCGTTCCCTCGTCGGTGCCCTCCTCCTCGTGGGGCAGGGGGTACGCGACACCGACTACCCGGCGCAGATTCTGCGCGCTCGCTCCCGTGCGGACGCCGCACCCATCGCGCCGGCCCATGGCCTTACCCTCGAAGGCGTTGACTACCCCGAGCCTTCCCAGTGGGCCGCGCGCGCCAAGCAGGCCCGGGCCAGGCGCGATGCATGCTGCGGTGATAAGTGCTGAGGAATGTGACACAGTGTCCGTCGCGCTTTGACCGTCGGCCTGCGTGCCGATAATATGGCAAGTGCTGTGCGTTGGCAGAGTACCTAGTGTCTCCCACTCGCTAGGAGCGCTCGCCGACGCCTCGCGCGAACCGTTTCATCGTGGATGCCCCCGGAAAAACCGGCGCGGCGTCCCATGACCAAACAAGAATTGAAGGTTACGCCCGTGCGCACCTATTCACCCAAGCCTGGGGACGCGGACAAGAAGTGGTACGTCATTGACGCCACCGACGTCGTCCTCGGTCGCCTGGCAGCCCAGACCGCTGCCCTCCTCCGTGGGAAGCACAAGCCGACGTTCGCCCCTCACATGGACATGGGCGACTACGTCATCATCATCAACGCGGACAAGGTTGCCCTCACCGGCAAGAAGCTGGACCAGAAGATGGCGTACCGCCACTCCGGACGTCCCGGCGGCCTGACCGCGACCGCTTACCGTGACCTCCTCGCCGCGACGCCCGAGCGCGCCGTCGAGAAGGCCGTTAAGGGCATGCTTCCCCACAACTCCCTCGGCCGCGCGCAGTTCAAGAAGCTGCACGTCTACGCTGGCCCGGAGCACCCCCACGCCGGCCAGTCGCCGGTTCCCTACGAACTGACCCAGGTGGCTCAGTGACCTTTGGTCACTGAACGCCTTTGACCCTGAGGAGAACCGTGGCTGAGACCATCGTTTCCGCTGAGCTGGACGAGGAAGTCGTCCCCAGCTCCTACACGTCCGAGACCGAGTCGGCTCCCGCCGGCGCCGGTCAGTCCATCACTGCGCCCGGCGCGGGCCTGGGTCGCCGCAAGGAGGCCGTCGCCCGCGTTCGCCTGGTCCCCGGCTCCGGCAAGTGGACCATCAACGGTCGCACCCTCGAGGACTACTTCCCCAACAAGCTGCACCAGCAGCTGGTGAAGTCCCCCTTCGTCCTGCTCGACATTGACGGCCGCTTCGACGTCATCGCCCGCATCAATGGCGGCGGCGTCTCCGGCCAGGCCGGTGCCCTGCGCCTCGGCGTGTCGCGCGCCCTCAACGAGATCGACCGCGACGCTAACCGTCCGGCCCTCAAGAAGGCTGGCTTCCTGACCCGCGATGCCCGCGCCACCGAGCGTAAGAAGGCAGGCCTCAAGAAGGCCCGCAAGGCTTCGCAGTTCTCGAAGCGCTGATTTCATTCAGCATCTTTTCTGTTGGTCGCGCCCCGCTCCTGCGGGGCGCGACTTTCGTCTCCCGTCAACCCTGCCCAGGATGTGAGCGCTGACGCAGTTATGGCCCCGGCCTCGTACAAGGTGACGGGCGCAGTAGCGGTACGCTTAGACCAGTCGTTTGACCCACTGAACGGAGACACTATGCCCAGAATGTTCGGCACGGATGGCGTGCGAGGACTGGCAAACGTTGACATCACCGCGGACCTCGCGCTGCAGCTCGGCGAGGCCGCTGCCCGCCAGTTCGGTTGTGATCGGCGCGCGGATGGTTCCAAGCCCCGCGCGATCATCGGTCGTGACACGCGTATTTCGGGGGAATTCCTGGATCATGCCCTCGCTGCGGGCCTTGCCAGCGCCGGCATGGACGTCACGCGCATCGGCGTCGTGACCACCCCGACCGTCGCCCACCTGACGGCCACGGAAGACACCGTGGACCTGGGCGTCATGATTTCCGCGTCTCACAACCCCATGCCCGACAACGGCATTAAGTTCTTCGCGCACGGCGGCTACAAGCTGGCGGACGCGGTCGAGGATCAGATCGAGGCGCTTGTGAACACTGAGTGGGAACGTCCCACCGGCGACGGCGTCGGTGAGGTCAATGCGGACCATGCGTGGGCCCGTGAATCCTACATCGCGCACCTGATCGAGGCGACAGGCACCGATCTGCGCGGCATGAAGATCGCGATCGACTGCGCGAATGGTGCCGCCTACGAGTTCGGGCCAGCCGTGTTCCGTGAACTCGGTGCCGATATCACGGTCATCAACGCCGAACCGGACGGACGCAACATCAACCGCAACGCCGGTTCGACGCACCCCGAAGGCCTGCAGGCCGCTGTCGTCGAGGCCGGTTGTGATTTCGGTGTCGCCTATGACGGCGACGCGGACCGCTGCCTGGCCGTTGACCATGAGGGCAACCTCATCGATGGCGATAAGATCATGGGCGCGCTGGCCGTCAATGCCCGCGACCGCGGCGCTCTCGCCAACGACACACTCGTTGTGACCGTCATGAGTAACCTCGGCCTGATCCTCGCCATGCGTGAGGTCGGCATTAAGACCGTGCAGACCGGCGTCGGTGACCGCTACGTCCTTGAGGAAATGTTGGCCTCCGGCTACTCCCTGGGAGGCGAGCAGTCCGGCCACATCATTGCCCGCGACCATGCGACGACTGGCGACGGCATTCTCTCTTCGCTGCTCATCTCGCGCATGGTGAAGGAATCCGGCCGCTCCCTGGCCGACCTGACATCTTTCGTTCAGCGCCTGCCGCAGACCCTCATCAACGTGGGCGGCGTGGATCGCGCGGCCGCTTCCACGAACCAGGCCGTTGCGGACGCCGTGGCCGCCGCCGAGGCTTGCCTGGGCGACACCGGCCGCGTTCTTCTGCGCCCCTCGGGCACCGAGCCCCTCGTGCGCGTCATGGTCGAGGCTGCCACCCAGGAGGAGGCCGACTCCGTGGCCTCTTCGCTGGCGGACGTCGTGAAGGAACACCTGGCGCTGTGAACGCCTGAAATACGTACGCGGAGGGCGGGCACCGGTTGGTGCCCGCCCTCTTTCTTTCTTCGGTCCTCACATATGTGGGACGCTGAGGAGGTTTTTGCCTGCCGTAGGCCGGGGAAGGTGCCAACGGCAGGCGGCCTCCTCACGGCGGTGTCAGATCTTGGCGGCCTCGATCCACTCCAGCGGGATGCGTGTGAAATACAGGCCCTGCATCTCGCGCTCCCACAGAAGGCCCAGTGTTCCGTCGGGCAGGATCGTCATGCACTGGTAGACGTAGTGCGCCGGGTTAAAGGTGCGCGACGCGATCCAGGTGCGGCCCCCGTCTTCCGACAAGCGCAGGACACCCCGGCCTCGATACGGCCGCATCTGCGAGGCGTTGGCGAAGACGACCCGCTCGGGGCAGTCCTCCGTCGGCCAGGGCACGGCGTTGGGCTGGCAGAAGATCTCCGTGATCTCGCGCGCAAAATACACGTCGCCCCAGGTCTCGCCTCCGTCCGTGCTGACGGTGGCGGCCACCTTCCCGCTCGGATGCTGGTTGCGCATGAGCATGAGGAGCGACTCGTCTTCGCGCTCGATGAGCGTGGCCTCGTGCGTCGCCGCGGCCTCGGTGTCGAGCGTGCGCGAGTCAATCTGGCGGCCCTCGAAGATGCGCCCGTCATTGGGAGACTTGCCGCGCTTCCACGTGGCACCCCCGTCGTCAGAGTAGACGACGGACGCGGAGAAGTGACGCTTGTGGTCGCCGTTGTAGTAGATCGGGATCACGAGGCGTCCGCTGCGCAGCTGCACGCCCGTGCCCGGGGAGGTCCCGCAGAAGGACATCCACTCTTCCTTCACGTCCTGGTTCAGGTTGAAGGGACCCTCCCAGGTTTCGCCATCGTCGTCGGAGTAGACCATCTGCAGGTAGCAGGTGCGCGTCGTCAGCAGCGTCTGGTTCGGGTCCTCGCCGTCGGCCAGGAAGACGTTGCCGCCGGGCTTTTCCTCCCCACCCTCGGTGACGGTGACGTCACCGCGCTCCGAGACCTTGAACGGTGTCTCGTGTCCGTGTGCGTCCGTGACGGCTCCATCCTCCATCCACGTGTAGGTCGCGCCCTCGGCGTCGTGCAGGATGTAGCGGCCCTTCTCGTCAACGCCGAGGCCGGCCTCGGCGTTCGGCTGACCGATGCCTCCCGGGAAGTGGTCGATGAGGACGACGAGGCGTCCGTTTCGGCGGTCTTGGACGACGCAGGAGTCGATGACGGACGCGCCTGTTGCCCCGTGACCGGGGTAGGTGATGACTGTCTGGAGATCGCCCCACGTGTGCCCGCCGTCGAAGGAGCGGCGGACCGTGAAGTTGATCGAGTTGGGAGAGTCGTTCGCGATGGTCTCTCGCTGATCGGCTCCCGCGACGACGACCCCCGAGGCCAGGGTGATCAGCGAGGGAATGCGGTAGCTGATCGAGTCGTGAAAACCGGCGTCAAAGAGACACTGGGTGTCGAGGGGTGCGACCGACGATAGCTTCCTGATCTGCGCGTCATTGAGGATCGACGAGTAGACCGCGGCGTTACGAACCTCGCCAAAGAGGCGCGACCCGGAGGTGTCCTGCCCGATCACGACCTCGTCGAGGCTGTCGACGCCCGCGAAGAACACCTGGCCGGGAAGGTGAGCCTCGAGGTAGCCGTCCACGTAGATCTGGACCGCGCCGTGACCGACGCGCACCACGACGTCATGCCAGTGTCCCTGATCCCAGTGCCCATGGGCCGTAAATGTGCGCCACTGGCCCCTGCGGCCCAGGACTCGGTACTCGATGCCTTCTTCCGTCACGGACAGGTTGAGCTGCTCGCGCCCGGCCCCGCCGGCGGCGAGGATCGTGCCGTGCTGGCCGGGGCCTCGTACACGGTAGCGGGCAAACACAGTGCCCGAGGTCAGTTCGGACAGCTCGGTGACGTCGTAGTCGGACAGGTGGGCTGCGGCGAATTCAATGAGGGGAGTCGGTGCGGGGGAGAGAGCAAGGATCTCTTCTGCGGAGAGGACGGCACCGTGCTCCGCGAAGGAGCGGATTTCGATGCCAGTGCCCGGGGCGAGGGTGAGTGCAGCTTCGGGGCTGCTTCCGGCGGGAGAGAGGTCTGCGCAGGTTGAGAAGCACTGGTAGCCGTCAAGGAAGATCTTGGAACCGGCGGCCGTCGCCGTGATCGCGAGGCTGTGCCAGGTCCCGTCGGTCAGGTACGCGGTGTCCTCCATGTCGAGAGCGAGGGACATGGAGGAGGTCGTTCCTTCGAGGAAGAGCGCACCCGCTCGGATGAAGAGATCCCAGCCGATGCCCTCGGGGCTACGCAGGCGCATCAATGAGCCGTCGATGAGTGCGCGGAACTGTAAGGCCCAGGAGATTCCCGGGTGACCTGCGTCGATGCTCATGTTTGACACCTTTCTGTCAGTTGTTAGTTTCGCTTCGCATCATCACGAATTGGAGCATGTGATTGATCACAGTTAATAAGTTGTCAGACAGATTATCATCGCGACCTTTTGTTGGCAATGTGCACGTTAAGGTGAAACTTGCTGTTGACTCTAGGATGAGAGAGAGCTAACATTATTGCAAGTTGTCTGACAACTTGTTAGTTAGACATCTGGACTCAAGCCCCTCGTTATTCGACGACGAAATTTCAGGAAGGCACTCATCATGAGTACGTCCCCCGTACAGGCGCTTCCGACAAAGCCCTGGTATCGATACCTGACCAAAGAAGACCGCAAGGCGTTCTTCGCTGCTTGGATCGGCGTGCTGCTGGACGGCTACGACTTCGTCCTCATCTCCTTCGCCCTGCCCGCGATCAAGACAGCATTCGCCCTGTCGCTCGTCCAAAGCGCATCCCTGATTTCGGCCGCGTTTATTAGCCGATGGATCGGTGGCCTCGTCCTGGGAGCCATCGGCGACCGCTATGGGCGCAAGCCCGCCATGATCCTGTCGATCTTCATGTTCGCTTTCGGATCCATCGCTTGCGCGCTCGCGCCGAACTTCTGGATCCTCTTCGTCCTGCGACTCATCATTGGCTTCGCGATGGCCGGAGAATACTCGGCTTCCGCCGCCTACGTCATCGAGTCGTGGCCCAAGCACATGCGCAACAAGGCTTCGGGCTTCCTGCTGTCGGGCTATGCCTTCGGCGTCATCGCCGCCGCCCAGGTCGACAAGTACTTCGTGACATGGGTCGATTCGATGCACCCCGGATGGGGCTGGCGCGCCCTGTTCCTCACCGGAATCATCCCGATTGTCGTCGCGATCTACATGCGAAAGACCCTGCCCGAAGCCGCCGACTGGAGCGAAGCCAAGGAGAACGGGCACGTCGAAAAGAACGACATGCTTCAGGTGCTCTTCGGTGGGGAACGCAAGATCCTCAACTACGTCGTTGTAGCCATCGCGTTCGTCGCCCTACTCCTGATCTTCACCCAGCAGGTCGGCGGCGTCGTGGCCGTGAGCGTGCTCGGTGCCCTGTGCGCGGTTATCTTCATCTACCTCATCATCCAGTTCGACTCCAAACGCTGGATCATCGGCATCGCGATCATGCTGACGATCTTCGCCTCCTTCATGTACACGTGGCCCATCCAGGGCCTGCTCCCCACCTACCTGCGCGGGGTGGGCATGGACCAGACGGTTGTTGCCAACGTGGTGTCTTTCGCTGGCCTCGGTAACGCTGCGGGCTACATCATTGCTGGCTTCGCGGGTGATAAGTTCGGCATGCGCCGCTGGTACGCCATCTCCCTGCTGCTCTCGCAGATCATCGTCTTCCCCCTGTTCATGCAGAACGGCAAGTACGTGGCGCTCGTGGCGGGCATGCTCTTCTTCCAGCAGATGTTCGGCCAGGGCGTCTCGGGCCTGCTGCCCAAGTGGGTCTCGTCCTACTTCCCGGTTGACAAGCGCGCTGCGGGTCTCGGCTTCTGCTACAACGTGGGTGCCCTCGGTGGCGCGGTTGGCCCGGTTCTCGGTGCCGCTATCGCCGCGCAGTTCTCCCTCGGCTTCGCCCTGGCGATCCTGTCCTTCGGTTTTGCCGCGGTCGTCATGGTGTCGATCGGTGCGAACGTGCCGCGCCTGCTTCAAAAGAAGATTGGGCCGCAGTATGTTCGTCCTGAAGACGGTAACGACGAGATCATCAAGGAAGGCTGATCATCATGGCACATCCATTCATCATTGGCGCCTACGCGTCGCACCCGGCACCTGAACTCGAGGCGGACTACTACCAGCTCCTCGCCGACCAGCCGTGGGTCTCCGGTGTCGAGATTCCCTACCCCGGGCAGCTCGCAACACAGCTCGACGTGCTGGCCAGCCACCTGTCGCCGCATTGGGATTTCAACACCATCACGGCGATCCCCGGCACGATGCAGAACGTCTGGAAGGATGAGACCTTCGGTCTGGCCTCGCCCGACGAGGCGGGACGCGAGGCGGCCCTCGCCTTTACCCGACGCCTCTGCGATGACCTCGACGACCTGTGCGACAAGGCGGGTCGCCTGCTGGTCGGGCGGGTGCAGCTGCACTCGGCACCCACGCGCCTGGCGAACGCCGACGCATTCAAGCGTTCTCTCGAGGATGTCCTGGGCTGGGATTGGTGCGGCGCGACGCTCGTTGTTGAGCACTGCGACGCGTACATCCCCGAGCAGAACCCCGAGAAGGGCTTCCTGTCTCTCGCGGATGAGATCGACATCGTCGCCGAGCTTGGCGTCGGTATTCACCTGAACTGGGGCCGCTCCGCCGTGGAGGGGCGCAGCGCGGAGACTGCCTTTGAGCATGTGCGCGAGGCCGGGGAACGCGGGGTGCTTGACGGCATCGTGTTCTCGGGTGCGGGGCCGGAGGAAACTCAATACGGCTACTCCTGGATCGACGGGCACCTGCCCGCCCAGGCCGACGAGCCGACCTCTCTCATGGACGCCGAACAGATCGGGCGCTGCGCGCAGGCAGCGATCGCGGGCGGTGTCGAGTACCTCGGTGCGAAGGTCTGCGTCCCCAAGGACGCCTCCTTCGATCAGCGCCTCGCGATGCTGACGGGGATCTACAGGGCATGCCACCTCCAGGGGTGACGGTTAACCGGGCCATGGCCTCATCGTTTGTGAGTGCGACGAGGCCCCGGCCCGGTTCGGTCTTCATGGTGGCAGTGTGCTGACGGGTGCTGGTCTCGCGCAGTTGTCGCGTGCCGCCCGCAGGCGTCACATGTTCGAGGGATAGAAGCGGGTGCGGAAGCCCTCGAAGAAGTTCATGTTTTTCACGGCGAGTTCCACGAGACGATCCGCGTCCAGATCCGGCGTTGTGAAAAGTTCCTGCACGTCGGGGTGGTCGCTTCGCGTGATGGCACCGAAGGAGCCGTCGGGCGAGCAGTAGAACAGGTCCTTGCTGAGCGTGTGCGCGGGCGTGGACCGGAGGCGCCGCATGAAGTCGATGCGGAGGTAGTCGAGGAGGCGGAGGTACTGCTCGGTGATGACGGTCGGGTCGGCGGGTGCGTAGAAGAGGACGGAACGATCAGGGATCGCGAACAAGAGTCCGTGGGGTGCGTCGATGCGGAGCGTGGAGACCAGGGAAGCGATGTGCGCGGCCTTCGATGCGATGAAGAGTGATTCCCCGGCGATTCCCGTGAAGGGGCCGCAGACGGTGTGCTCGTCGATGGCTTCGTTATCGGTGTTGATCTGCCCCCAGTGGTAGAGCTCGTCGAGGCTCAGGGGGTACTTGTCGAGGTGCTCGTTGGTGACGGTTGTGACGGTGTTAGGAAAGTCGAGGCACAGGGCTAGGGCGAGGCCACCGGGGAAGGGGCGCGCGTAGCTGAGGTGGGGTCGGCGGCCAGGTCCGCCGGAATGATGCGGGTGCGTACGCGTTGGCGTAGCTCGTCGGGGTCGGTGATGGACTGTTCGGCGATGCGGCCGGACTCCATGATGAACGCCACCCATCGCTCGATTCTGACCTCGTGCTTGGAGGGATCCGTCTGGGCGAGTTCGTCGATGAGGTTCTCCACGTTGATGCGCCTCCACCCGTCGATTTCCAGGTGGGTGCTACCCGTGTGCTCGTCCGTGTGGGACGTCGCGGAAATCCCCGCGTCGTGTAGCCGTCGCAGGAGGAAAGGCAGGGCGCGTTCGGTGAGCTCGTGGCGGTCCATGGGTTGATTCTACGGGGATAGTCGGGGGAATTTGGGACGAGGCCTGGGTACTTTCGCGGTGCCGCGCGCGCCGGGCGGTCGCCTAGTGGGAGAAGAAACGTTGCTCGAAGGCGGGGGAGTGGGAGAGGTATGTGCGTGTGCTGACGTGGTAGTCGGCGGAGCTTCGCGGAAATGCCGCCGGGGTCGGCGGGCGCGTTAGCGCCGTCGGGCGATCGATGCCCGCCATACCGGGCGCGTGGGGATCGTGGCCACGGGGATCGTCTGGGACGAGGCCTGGGTGGCTTCCTCGGTGACGGCCAGGGAGGCGGGGAGGAGGGAAGCAGCGGGCGGGCGTCCTTCGATGACGTTGATGATGGAGGCGACGGCGGCTGACGTCATGTCTGTGAGGGGCCAGTCGACGGTGGTCAGCCCCAGGGCCTCGGCGCTGCGGTGGTCCTGGTTGCCGAATCCGAGGATGGACAGGTCGGTGGGGACTGACAGGTCAAGGTCGGCGGCGGCCTGGAAGACGCCGGGTGCCTGCGAGTCGTCGGCAACGGCGAGGAGAGAGATGTCGGGGTTCTCGGTCAGGAGGCGAAGGGTGGCCTGGTAGGCGGTGGCGGGTTCCCAGTCGGGCAGGGAATAGAAGGTGAAGTTGGTGCCGAAGGCGCGTGCGATGGGGTGTTGGCGAGCGTGGTTGGTGTTGGGGCCGGCGAGGAAGACGGCCCGGCCCGAGCCGATGCCGGTGTTCGGGTCGACGAGGGCGCAGGAGGAGATGATGTCGTGGACGCCTGCGCCTTCGTCGATGCGGATGAGGGAGGACTCGGAGCCGGTGGGGTCGGCCTCGATCATGGACATCGCGACGACGGGGATCCCGAGGTTCGTGAGGAGGCGTGAGGTGAAGGCCTCAGCTGACGTGGTCTCGCGGATGATGCCGGCCAGTTGAGTGTCGCCCAGGACCCCGCGGATGACTTCGGCGTCGGAGGCGCCGTCGCCAGCCTGGAAGAGGGGGAGGAGGAGGTAGCCGCGGCGCTGGATGTCGATCATCGCGGTCGTGAGAACCGTGTGGACGACGGGCACGAAGGGGTCGTCGGGCAGTTCGGCCATGAGGAGCGCGATGAGGTGGGATTTGCCGCGGCGCAGCGAACGTGCGGCGGCATTGGGGATGTAGTTGAGGTCTCGGGCGGCCTGTTTGACGCGATCAATGGTCGCGGGAGCGATCTTGACATCACGGCCGCGACCGTTGAGGACGAGTGAAACAGTGGAGGGTGCGACGCCTGCTGCGCGGGCGACATCGGCCCGGGTTGCGCGCTCCATGACGGACTCCCAATCCTCGTATGTGTTCGAAGAAACACAATAACTATAACGTGTTAGTCTTATAGGTGACGATCGGAGTTTCGACGATGACATCCGAAAGGCACACAGACGTGAAATCGATACTACCTTCCTATGCCCCCGGTGCGGGAGCACTCCTGCCGCCGCGCGCGCATCTGGCCGATGATCCCGGCGTTCTGAGCCTCGACGGTACCTGGTCCTTCGTCTACCACCGCACCGATCCGACTCCCTGGGCGCATGTTGAAGAACCCGGGGATGAGCCAGCCGTCGGCGACGAGGCGGACACGATCGACGTGCCCAGCCACTGGGTGCTGCGAGGCAACGGGCGTTACGGCCGCCCCGCCTACACGAACGTTGACTTCCCCTTCCCGGTCGACCCGCCCTACCCGCCCGAGGTGAACCCTGTCGGCGACTACCACCGCACCTTCGAGCTGCCCGACGGGTGGGAGGATGACCTGGTCGCCCTGCGCTTCGACGGCGTCGAAAGCCAGGCGAGCGTGTGGGTCAACGGCGCGTGGGTGGGCATGGCCCGCGGTTCGCGCCTCGCCCACGAGTTTGACATCACCGACCGCGTGCACCCCGGGGAGAATACGATCACCGTGCGCGTCCACCAGTTCAGCCCCGGGAGCTACCTGGAAGATCAGGACCAGTGGTGGCTACCCGGCATCTTCCGCTCCGTCAGTCTGCGCCGCCTCGCCCCAGGCAGCATCGAAGACCTCTGGATCGACACCGACTACGAGGTCGGGGTCGGGTATGCGACCGTCGAGGCGCGGGTGCTCGGTGCTCACGAGGCCTCCCTGGTCGGTCGCCTCGCAATCGACGGCCTCGGCACGTGCCTGCTCGCCCTCGAGAAAGGCGACGACGGGCGCTATCGCTCCGACCGCCTCCAGGTGGGAGACGTGCGCCCGTGGAACCCGGAGGACCCCGCCCTCTACGAGGCGCGCGTGAGCATCAATGGGGGAGATGGCCTCGTCGATGGGGAGAGACGCCTGCGCATCGGATTTAGGCGCGTCTCCATCGAGGGCGGCGTCCTGGCAGCCAACGGGAAGCCCCTGCGCCTCAACGGCGTCAACCGCCACGAGGTGCGCGCCGACGAGGGCCGCGTCTTTGACGAGTCTTGGGCGCGCGCCGACCTGGCGCTCATGAAGTCCATGGGAATCAACGCGATCCGTACCTCCCACTACCCGCCACACCCGCGTCTGCTGGACCTGGCCGACGAGATCGGGCTGTGGGTCATGCTCGAAGGAGACATCGAGACGCACGGCTTCGAGGGGACAGGGGAGTGGATCGACAACCCCTCCGATGATCCGCGTTGGGCCGACGCCTACCTGGACCGCACGATGCGCGCGTTCGAGCGCGACAAGAACCACCCCTCGATCATGAGCTGGAGCCTGGGCAACGAGTCGGGTACCGGGGCGAACCTGGCCGCTTGCGCGCGCTGGATCCACGAGCGCGCGGGTGGGCGAGCCCTTGTCCACTACGAGGGCGACCATGCCCTGGAATACACGGATATTTACTCGCGCATGTACCCGACGCTCGAGGAGGTCGCCGCTGTCCTCGACGATAGCGATCTCCACGCAGAGGTCGCCGTGCCCACGCACGTGGCAGCGCAGGTCGACGACGCGGCGCGCGAACGCATCCGCCGCGCCCCCTACCTCATGTGCGAATACCTGCACGCCATGGGAACCGGCCCCGCGGGCGCGCTCGGCTACGCCGCGCAGATGAGCCATCCCCGCCACGCCGGCGGATTCGTCTGGGAATGGCGCGACCATGCCCTGTGGCGCACCCTGCCGGACGGACGCCGCGCCCTGTCCTACGGCGGTGACTTCGGAGAGGAGGTCCACGACGGCAACTTCGTGTGCGACGGACTCGTCGACGCCCTGTCTCGCCCCTACGCGGGCACCTGGGCGTGGGTGGCGGCGATGGCCCCCGACGCTCCCGCGCTTGCCCACGCGATTGCGGAAGCCGACTCCGGCTCGGTGGGGGAGCGGGATCGCCTGCGCGCGCTCGCGGACGCTTTACTCTTCCCCTGCGTTGACGAGGTCAACTCACCCTATGCTCTCGACGAAAGCGGGCGCGTGGCGCGGATCGGCGACATGCCCGTGCGTATTGACCTCAGCGTGTTCCGCGCGCCCACAGACAACGACCGAGGCCGCGGTCCCATCGACTACTGGGGTGTCGACGCCACGGACCTGGGACCCCTGGGCGTCGGGCGCGGTGAAGCTGGAACCTCGCACGCCATGCGCTGGGAGCGCGCGCGCCTGCACCTGCTGCGCCGGCGCCTCGTCTCTATCGAAGAGGACGGGGTCGTTCGCCGCGTCGTCGAACGCTGGGCACCACCGGCAGCCCAATTCGGCGTCACTCTCACATGGGAATACGCGCCCGTGCGCCTCGGTGGGGAGGGACCGAACGCGCTGTCCGTCTCCCTGCGCGTCGTGCCCTACGGCACTTGGCTGCCCCGCGTCCCGCGCCTCGGCCTGCGCCTCGAGCTGCCGGGATCCACGTGGCACGCCACCTGGCTGGGGGACACCATGATCGGATACGCCGACATGAGCGTGCCGGGCGCTCGCGGTTGCGGCAGCGGCGATGCTTGCGACCTGTGGGATGTGTGCGTGCGTCCCCAGGAAGGCGGGCATCGCCAGGGCCTTGAGGCCCTCTCCCTTCGTGGCGAGGCCGGGGAGTTCCTCATCCTCCCCGCCTCGCCCCTGGGATGGAGCGTCAGCCGGTGGAGCGAGCGCGAACTGGCCCAGGCCTCGCACTGGGAGGACCTGCCCGACTCGGAGCGCCTGTTTCTGTGGCTCGACGTCTTCCAGGACGGCATCGGGGCCCGCTCGTGCGGCCCCGATGCGCGGCCCGAAGTTGCCGGGCGCATGCGCGACGTTGACGTCCGTGTGGTGATTGCCCAGGTTAGGGGTGATTAAGCCTGTGCCGCGTATGTTGCGTCTTGATAACGATACGACAGCGTTCTGACAAATGATGCGTAGCACACACGAAGTCGCTATGATTCGTACATCAACTAACACGAGATAGTTAGTGACTCGATCCCATCGATCGACCAACAAAAACGGACCAATGGAGGTTTCGCATGTTGAAGAAGAAGATGGCCGCCGGCATCGTTGCCCTTGCCATGTTCAGCACCCTCGGCCTTGCCGCCTGCGACAGTGGCGGCTCCGGTGGCGGTGGATCCGCCTCCGGTTCCATCCCAGCACCCGACGTCGCCTGTGACGTTCCCGCTGGGAACATCGACGGCTCAGCAATCGACACCTCGAAGGTGGAAGGCGAGATCACCTTCCAGACCCAGGGCCTACAGAATGATTTCGGCGACTTCTTCAAGGCCAAGATCAAGGAATTCGAGGACGCCAACCCCGGCGTCACAATCAACTGGACCGACCAGGGCGGCGGTGCCGAGTTCGACCAGACCATCACGGCCCAGGCCTCGAACTGCAAGATGGCGGACGTCGTCAACGTTCCCTCCTCCACGATCCTCGCGCTGTCCAAATCCAACCTCCTCATGGACTACGACGTGAAGGCCCCCGGCATCGGCGACAAGTTCGTGCCATCCATTTGGGATTCCACCGCCCTGGGTGCGGGTGGCCACCACACGGCGCTGCCCTGGTACTTCGGCCCCTACATCACCACCTACAACAAGGAAGTCTTCAAGCGCGCTGGTCTCGACGAGAACAAGCCGCCCGCAACGATGGACGAACTCTTCGACGCCGCAGCCAAGGTAGGGGCCGACGGGCAGGGTGACTACGGCATCTACGGCTCACCCGAGTGGTACATGGTCGCTCAGCTGCACGGCATGGGCGTCACCCTCCTCAACGAGGATAAGACCGCCTTCAACTTCGCCGACAATGAGGCTGCGATCAACTACGTCACCAAGCTTTCCGACCTCTACGCTGCCGGTGCCATTCCGAAGGACTCCCTGACCGGTGAACCCGACCCGGGTAAGGCCTACACCGACGGTAACCTTGCCTTCGGTACCCCCAACGCCTCGTTCCTGAAGTCGGTCAAGAGCAACAACGCGACCGTCTACGAGAACACCGGCGTTGGTCCCTTCCCGACCAACCCCGGCATCAAGCCCGTCTTCGAGGGACAGTACATCGGAGTCTCGGTCACAACCAAGAACGCTCCGCTGGCCATGAAGTTTGCCGAGTGGATCACCAACGCCGAAAACGAGTACGCCTGGACGCACGACGGCGGCGCGATCATCTTCCCCGCGGCCACCGATGCTCTGGACAAGCTTGTCGCCAACCCGCCGGAGATCGCTGACGACCCGGTCTTCAAGGCCGCCTACGAGGAAGCCGCGAAGGCCGCCAAGGACGCCGAGGCCTACACCGACGTCTTCTATGCGACTGGTGCCGTGAAGGATGCCCTCATCGAGAACGTCAACAAGGCTATCCGCGGCGAGGTTGATCCCAAGACCGCCCTCAAGACCGCGCAGGATCAGATGAACGAGAAGCTCAAGGCTCTCGACGACTGATTGAACGCGGGGGGTCGAGGCCAGGCCTCGACCCCCCGACGCACCCCTCACCTCGCGCAACGCCGCAGGCTCACGGTCGCGCGCCCCTCATGAAGGACACTGGTATGCCGATACGTACGAGCGCGCAGTCGCGCTCCCTCAATGGCGCCGCCCGATTCCGCCCCGGCTGGGTTCCCTGGCTGTGGGTCACCCTGCCGGTCCTCGCCATCATCTCGTTCTACATCTATCCCTTTATAACGACCGTCTACGTGTCGTTCACGAAGACAAAACCGATGGGGCGAATCGGCCGCTTCGTTGGAATCGACAACTACGCGGCCGTCCTGGGGGACGCAGAGTTCTGGGAAGCCCTGAGGAACTCCCTCATCTACGCGGTGTGCGTCGTGCCGCTCATGGTGCTCCTGCCCCTGCTACTGGCCCTCCTGGTGAAGTCGCATGTCCCCGGCATCGGCTTCTTCCGCGCACTGTACTACCTGCCCGCGATCTCCTCGCTGGTCGTCATCTCCCTGGCCTGGCGCTACCTCCTGGATCAGCGCGGCCCGATCAATAACCTGCTGTCCTCGTGGGGATTCGACACGATCCCGTTCCTGTCGAATCAATGGCTCATCCTGTTTTGTGCCATGATCATCACCCTGTGGCAGGGCCTGCCCTACTACATGATCCTGTATTTGTCGGCCCTGGCGAACGTGGACAAGTCCCTGTATGAGGCCGCCGAAATCGACGGTGCTGGCCCGATCCGTCGTTTTGTGACCGTCACTGTCCCCGGCGTGAAGGTCATGATGTTCCTGGTCGCCACACTGACGACAATCGGTTGTCTGAAGATCTTCACAGAGGTCTACCTCCTGGGTGGCTCCGCCTCTCCGACAAAGACCCTGACGATGTACATCCGAGACCGCATCGTCGACCCCACCTTCGGATCTCTGGGGCAAGGTGACGCCGCGTCGGTGTGTCTTTTCCTCATCACCTTCGGTTTCATCATCGCCTCCCAGAGCTTGCAGAGGAAGGCTGAAGACTCATGAGCACCGCATCCCGCACCGACACCACCTCCTTCGGTGAGCGCTTGGCCCAGTGGCGCAAGGAGCGTCGCCTTGAACGTCAGGGGCGCACCGTCGCCTCGCGCCAGATGCGCGGCGGCGCCCTGTTTGCGCGGTATGTGCTGCTGATTGTCGTCGCTATCGTTCTTGTTGGACCTCTCATCCTGCCACTGATGGCGGCATTCAAGGCCCCCGGCGAATCTGTCTTCGGTCAGGGTGCGACGATCCTTCCACAGCAGTGGTCGCTGGATTCCTTCGCGGTCCTCTTCGAGCGCACTAATATCCTGGGGGCGATCAAGAACTCGGCGATCATCGCGGCACTGACTGTGACCTCGAACATCATCCTGTCGTGTATCGGCGGCTACATGCTGTCGAGGCGTGGGTGGACCGGGCGCACCGTCATGTACTTCGTGGTCCTGTCCGCCATGATCTTCCCCTTCGAGTCCATCATGCTCTCCCTGTTTAAGATGATGGTGCAGCTTGACCTCTACAACACGCTGCCCGGCGTGTGGATGGTTGCGATGATCGGTCCCTTCCAGATCCTCATGATGCGTGCCGCATTCATGGGCATTCCCGACGAAATAGAGGATGCCGCCCTGATTGATGGGGCGGGCGAGCTGCGTCGCTTCTGGTCCATCTTCCTGCCCCAGGTGCGCGGTACGTTGACGGTCGTGGGCCTGACCTCCTTCATCGGGGCATGGTCCGACTTCATCTTCCCGTTGCTCATGCTGCCGAATCCGGAGAAGCAGACGCTGATGCTGACGCTGACGGCGATCCAGAACTCGCCCCAGGGCGTCACTTACCAGTTGGTTCTGGCCGGAGCAGTCGTCGCTATGATCCCCGTGGTCCTAGTCTTCATGTTCAGTCAGAAGTTCTTCTTCCGTGGCATCGAAGACGGTGGTTTGAAGTTCTAATCTCGCCCCTCGCGGGTGCGTCAGCACCCGCGAGGGTATTTTCTACCCAAAAAGGAGGTTCTGTCACAAAAAGCTAACACGTGATAGGTATTGTGGGATCCCTTTCGACAAACGAAGGTTCCCGGCCATTCACCCCATACTGACGAAGGAGTTACACTCATGGGGACTCGACCCATCATCGGTGCGCTCGGAGCACCGATTCTCGCGGCCACCATGCTCGGCCTCACCCCCGCAGCGACCATCGCAGCCTCCGACACCCCCTACCACCCGACCGTTCTGTGGGCGACCTCCGAAGAGACAGTCGGCGAAGGTGCCCCGAATGGTACCATCGCAGCGCTCGTCGACGACGACACCGCTCGCACCGACGCGACCAAGACCTTCTGGACCACCAAGTGGAAGGGAGGTCTCGACCCCTACCCCCACGCCCTCGCCGTCCAGAACCCCACGCCTGGCACCCAGGTCTGCGGCCTCGGCCTGACCCCGCGCCCCACCTACGATTCGACGCTCGGAAACGACCAATTCCCCGGCGAATACAGGGTGTTCGCCTTCGACGAAGACCCCGGCAACCCCGCCGCCGAAGCCTCCTTCGACGACTGGAAGATGAAGGTCGCCGCGGGCACGTGGGACGGCGGCACCGAACTCGCCCACGGTTCCGACCTACAGTACGGGAACAAGGAACAGTACGTGACCTTCCCCGCGACGACGAAGCGCGTCATCGCTCTGGCAGGCCTGCGCTCCCTCGCCCCGGGTAAGTCGGACATGGCCCTGTCCGACATCAAGCTCCTGCCCTGCGACGCCGACGGTAACGCGATCACCTCCTACGGCGGCGACGAAGGCGGCGGTAACAACGACGCGGTCCGCCCCGTCGTTCCTCACCCGGAGGCTCCCGAGCAAGGATCGGGCGCGTCCGACCTCGTCGTTGACTTCGTCATCGATCAGCTGCCCTACGGCGAACCCGGCAAGCCCGTGGACTTCGCTCCCAGCACCCACACCTACACGGCCACCGGCTACTACCATGCCACGACCGTCTCTGCGCGCCTCCGCGCGGTCGAGGGCGCCGCCGTCACCATCAACGGCGTGACCCCCGACGCCGACGGACGCGTGTCCAACCTCGACCTCGCCACCGGCCTGAACGTCATCACCGCGACCGTATCCAAGGACGGCAGCCAAGCCACCTACGTCGTCAACATCACCAAGGTGGAGACCGATTTCCGCGGCAACGTGCTCGTGCCCGCTACGGCCTCGGCGAACGGCGGCACCGAGGCCGACAACGTGGCCCTGACCGATCTCGACCCCACAACGACGTGGACCTCCGATCCGCTCGTTCGTGCCAGCGACTGGTCGAGCAACGTCACCGGCATCGAGCTGCACCTGGGCGAAGCCCGCTACGTGCACCGTGTCAACGGCTGGGGCACCCCGACCCTGCCCGCCGGTGCGCAAGGATGGCACGGCGGTAACTCCGTGGCCATCGCTGTCCAGGAGGCCGACGGCGGCCCGTGGACGACCATCGTCACCCACGGCTCGCTCACGCGCGACGCGCGCGGCCTGTGGTACTGGGACTTCAACGCCTACCACCTCGCCACAAACATCCGCATCTGGATGAACGACGAGACCGAGCCCCAGACACCGCAGAATATCGCGACCGCCGTGACCTTCAACGACGTTGAGGTGTGGGGTCTGCCTGCCGGTCAGACCCCCGTCGCCCCTGAAGTCGACAACTCCATGTACGAGCGATACTCCGGCTTCAATCCCGGGGAGAGCATGTGGGGTGTCAACCGCGCCCAGGCCCTCGCACTACAGTACGGCGTCATGATGCCCGCGTGGGTTCCCTCCGAGGGCTACGGTCGCGGTGGCTTCGACGCCAATGAGCGTGACCTCACGGGTGGCGCGTTCCCGATGTTCTACGACCTGCCCATGTTCAACACCCCGATGATGGAGTCCCTAGGCAAGGGGGCGCCGTGGGCCCTCGCCAAGGCCCCCACCGGCAAGAACAGCATGTGCAATGCGGGCAAGCCACACGACTTCATGAACGAATACATGGCGCCTTACGCGTCCACGCTCGTCGACATCCAGTACGGCGACGAGGGCGGATTCAACCGCGGCGAATCCGAGTGCTTCAAGAACTGGTTCGCCTGGTCGAAGCAGAACATCCCCGGTGCGGTCGTCCACGCCAACTCCTGGGACGACCCGTCCTGGTACCGCGACGCGAACCTGAGCTACTACGTCGAGAATGCTCAGCCCGACCTGCTCAGCTGGGACAAATACTACTGGGGAGCCAACGGCGGCCCAGCTCCGAGCAACGTCGTCATGGACCTGCTGAACACCAACACGTGGAAGAAACAGCGCGAATACGGCCTCAAGGGCCTTACCGGTGATGGCTCCAGCCCGATCCTGTACGGCCAGTACCTGGACTACAACTGGGATGCGAACGTGTCTGCCTCCGAGAAGTCGATCGTCCCGTCCCTGGGCCTGGCCACCGGCCAGAAGTGGTTCGGCCTGTTCCGCATGGAGTACAACGGCTACGACCGCTCCTCGATCATCGACCATGATGGCGCGCCGACGCGTTCGTTCTACGAGTTCTCCACCATCTTCGGCAACGTCTCCTACATCGGTAACTACACGAAGGCTATGAACTCCACGTTCGTCGCCTACAAGCCCGGCCAGTACGCGGCTCGCCCCGAGGCCCCGACGCTGAGTGGCTACACCTACGGTGACTTCGCCTCCGGTGACGAGGCTACGGCCGCCAACGAAGCCGTCGGCCTGGTTGACATGTCGGTGACCAACGTCGGCTCCGTCAACGACGGCCTGCCCGGCGACGTTGTTGTCGGCTACTTCGAGCAGCTGAAGGGGCTGGAGAGGGCCAAGTCCGCCGAGATCTTCGGCGACTCCACGACGGCCCCCATGGGCTTCATGGTTGTCAACGCTCTGACCGGCCAGACCCGCTACCCGTCCTACCTCCTCGACCCGCGCACAGACAACGGTTCGTTGGCCGAGACCGCTCAGGATATTACCCTGACTGTCAAGAAGCCGAGCGCGGACGCGCACCTGATGCTCGTCAACCCCGCCGACAAGACGACGCAGGAAGTCGAGCTCGGCGACGGTGAGACCTCGCAGGTCGTGCTGACGGCCGTCGGCGGCGGCGACTCGCGCTTCCTGTACTGGGTGACCCTCGACAATCCGACCCCGGATTCGACACCGGATCCGACACCGGATCCCTCACCCGAGCCGAACCCTTCCGTGGATCCGACCCCCACCCCAGACCCGACCGTGGATTCCACCCCGGCACCCCGGCCGACCCCGGATCCCACGCCCCAGCCTCGCACAGGCCAGTGGAAGTCCGGCTACTTTGGCTGGTGGTACGCCTACTCTGACGGCACATACGCCGCGAACGAGGCCCTGGTCATCGATGGCCTCACATACTGCTTCGACGCGAGCGGCTACCTGAAGACGGGCTGGGTTCACGAGGCTGGACACTGGTACTACCACGGTACCTCCGGAGCCCAGCAGGTTGGCTGGGTGAAGGATCGCGGCTCCTGGTACTACTTCGACCCCGCGACGGGAGCGATGACAACCGGGTGGACGCAGATCGGTGGGTCCTGGTTCTACATGTCCTCCTCCGGCGCGATGCGCACCGGCTGGGTGAAGGACGGCGGCACCTGGTACTACCTGTCGCCCTCCGGCTCGACGACCACCGGCTGGACGCAGATCGGCGGCTCCTGGTATCACTTCGGCACCAGCGGTGCGATGACCACCGGCTGGTATCAGGAAGGACCCACCTGGTTCTACCTGCGAGGCAGCGGCTCCATGGCCACCGGCTGGGAGCTGATCGGCTGGACCTGGTACCACTTCGCGCCCTCGGGCGCGTGGATCGGCTAACCGAGTTGCCACGCGAGTGACGAGGCCGTGGCCGGGTATTCCGGCTGCGGCCTCGTCCGCGAGAGGGGAGGGTCAGTCCTTGCGAATCGCCAGGGACTCGACGCGGTGATCGGCACCCTTCGTGAAAATGAGGGTGGCGCGCTCGCGGGTGGGCTGGATGTTTTCGCGTAGGTTCGGCAGGTTGATCGCGCTCCACACCATGTGTGCGGTGGAGACGGCCTCGGTGTCGGTCAAGGACGCGTAGGTCTTGAAGAATGAGTCCTCGCGGGTGAACGCTGTCGCGCGCAGCTTGAGGAAACGCTCGACGTACCACTTCTCAATATGTTTCTCGTCGGCGTCGACGTAGATGGAGAAGTCGAAGTAATCGGAGACGGCGACGGAAATGGAGCCGGGCGCGGAGCGTGGGGGCTGGAGGACGTTGAGGCCCTCGACGATGAGGATGTCGGGGCGGTCCACGTCGATGTAGGTGTCTGGAACGATGTCGTAGGTGACGTGGGAGTAGACGGGGGCCTTCGCGTGGGGGTTGCCGGCTTTGACGGACGCGAGGAAGGAGATGAGGGCCGTGCGGTCGTAGGATTCGGGGAATCCTTTGCGGGCGATGAGGGAGCGCTCCTGCAGGATGCGGTTCGGGTAGAGGAAGCCGTCCGTGGTCACCAGGTCTACGCGGGGCGTAGAGTCCCAGCGTGAGAGGAGTAGCTGGAGGAGTCGGGCGACGGTGGACTTGCCGACGGCGACCGACCCGGCGACGCCGATGACGAAGGGCGTCGAGTGGGCGTCGGATTCGCCTAGGAATGCGTGGCGCTCCGCGGAGATGCGCCGACGCCCGTCGATGTAGAGCTGGAGGAGGGCCGACAGGGGCCGGTAAATCGTGTCGACCTCGGTCATGTCGATGGGGTCGCCCAGCGACGCGATCTGGTCGATGTCCTCCTGGGTGAGCGGCAGGGGAGTACGGTCGGTCAGGGCATCCCACTCGTGGCGGTCGAAGCGCGCGTAGGGGCTGGGGTTGGCCCGCCATCCCACGTTCGGGGTCGTTCCCGACGAGGCCGTGGATGGGGTGGGCGAGGAAGCGTCAGTGGTGCTCACGGGGTTATTGTCCCTCACATAGGGTCCTCTTGCGGCCCGTGTTCACCTGACGTGCGCTACGTGAAGCGACACACGTTGAGTGTGCCGGAACGGGACCGATGTGTTGGAATTAGTGGCATGTGCGGAATTGTTGGACATATTGGATGTAAGGCTTCCCAGCGCAGCCGCGAGGTGATCCTCGGCGGTCTGGCGCGCCTGGAGTACCGTGGCTACGACTCGGCGGGCATCGCCCTGACCGGCGCGGATGGCCTCTACGTGCGCCGCGCGGTCGGCAAGCTCGTGAACCTCGTGGAAGAAATCGACGCGGATAGCCCCGCCGACGCTTTCGCCGGTATCGGGCACACCCGCTGGGCGACCCACGGGCGCCCCACGGTCGCGAACGCCCACCCCCACACGAGCCCCGACGGTCGTTTCTCGCTCGTGCACAACGGCATCATCGAAAACGCGGACACCCTGCGCGCCGCCCTTATCGCCGACGGCGAGACCTTCGCCTCCGAGACGGACACCGAGGTGGTCGTCCACCTGCTGGCGCGCGCCTACGACCAGGCCACCCCGGCCTCGTACACGGGAGCGGTCGCCGGGCTGACCGGGACCGACGAAGAGGTCGCGCGCCGACTGGTCGTCGCCATGCGCGCCGTCACCGCCCAGCTCCACGGCACCTTCACTCTCCTGGTTGTCTCCACCCAGTCCCCAAACGTTATCGTCGCGGCCCGCCGTTCCTCCCCGCTGGTCATCGGTCTGGGCGAGGGCGAGAACTTCCTGGGGTCGGACGTGCTGGCCTTCGTCGAGCACACGAACCGTGCCGTTGAGATCGATCAGGACCAGGTCGTCGTCGTCTCGGCGACCGACGTGACCGTCATCGACCCCGACGGCATGCCCGTTGCTCTCAAGGAGTACAAGGTTGACTTCTCCTCCGACCGCGCCACCAAGAATGGCTGGCCGACCTACATGGAGAAGGAAATCCACGAGCAGCCCGACGCCGTGGGTGCGACCCTGGCTGACCGCATCGACTCCTTCGGTCACCTGGCCCTGGACGAGGTTCGCATCCCCGAGTCCGTCCTGCGCTCCGTCGACAAGGTCATCATGATCGGCTGCGGCACCGCCTCCTACGCTGGCCAGGTCGCCCGCTACGCCATCGAGCACTGGTGCCGCATTCCCGTCGAGGTCGAGCTTTCCAGCGAGTTCCGCTACCGCGACCCCGTCGTCGGTGAGAAGACCCTGGTCGTCGCCATCTCCCAGAGCGGCGAAACCATGGACACGATCCAGGCGATCCGCCACGCGCGCGAGCAGGGCGCAAAGGTCGTTGCCATCGTGAATACGCCCGGCTCGACCATCTCGCGCGAGTCCGACGCCGTGATCCTCACCCACGCCGGCCCCGAGATCGCGGTCGCCTCCACCAAGGCCTTCACCGCTCAGGTCGCCGCCTGCTACATCCTGGGCCTGTACCTGGCGCAGGTGCGTGGAAACAAGTACGCCGACGAGATTGCCGACTACATGGAGAAGCTCGCGCGCGTCCCCGAGGCCATCGCCCGCGTCCTCGACAGCGGCGAGACGGTCCGCCAGTTCGCCCGCACCATGCAGGACGCAACCTCGGTCATCTACCTGGGGCGTCACGTCGGCTTCCCCGTCGCTCTCGAAGGCGCGCTCAAGCTCAAGGAAATCTGCTACATCCACGCCGAGGGCTTTGCCGCTGGCGAGCTCAAGCACGGCCCCATCGCTCTGGTGGACGAGGGCCAGCCGGTCATCGTCATCGTGCCGACCCCGCGCCGCCCCGAGCTGCACGGCAAGGTCCTGGCCAATATCGCCGAGGTCCGCGCCCGCGGTGCCCGCACGATCGTCGTCGCAGAGGAAGGAGACACCTCCGTCGACGAGTTCGCCGAGGTCGTCTTCCGCGTGCCCCCCGTGCCGACCCTGTACGCGCCGCTCCTGACCGTCGTGCCGCTGCAAATCTTTGCCTGCGAACTCGCCACCGTCAAGGGGCTGGACGTCGACCAGCCGCGCAACCTGGCCAAGTCCGTGACGGTGGAGTAATCCACCTGCGCGGGGCGCGTGCCCCGTGACCGCTCCCGGGCCTCGTTCCTCATCTGGGACGAGGCCCGGGCCGCTTTTACGGAGCGGCGTCAGTTTCCTCATGCTCGTGGGCGACTGTGGGTTCCCCTTGCGTGTTGTGCGAGGCAAGATGTCGACGGCATGTGCGCTCACAATTCAATACCATCCGGCTACCATGGAGGTCATGAGTGTCGCAGATAATTCCTCCAGGTCGAATGCGTGTCTCGACCTGCCTGCGGACTTCTATTAGTATGGCGGCGGTAATGGAACGGCTCAAGAGCACATCAGCTTAGCTGTAAAAGCTCTTATGGCGGCCATCAAGAAGCCAAGGAACCGTCGCTAGAATCCGTACCAAGAGGCGATGATTCGCGCGAGTTTTAGAAAGCGCCTGGAAAAAGCCGCACAAGGCAAACTTCGACCACCAGAAGAACTGAAATCTCTGCGCGGTGGTGTTGCTCTCTTCGAAATTCGCTGGCGGGACATTGATGTTCGCGAAGTTAATTCCTCAGGGATTGACTCCTATGCTCAGGTTGAGGTCCGTCTCATTCACGCTCAGCCATTCGATCAGCTAGGCCTGTGCATACTAGGCCTTCACGCTCATGAGAAGGTGATCGTCAACGGTGACCCGGTTGCGACCAAGGCCGCGCAAGACGCTGAGATCGACATTGCTGAGTGTCGCCTCACCTCTGGATATTCCACACACTGGGGTGTCGAGCGGCGCACGCAACATGACTGAAGTTTGCATAACACCATCTCACACTTATATAGTTTAATCTATGACTTCAGTGAGTGATGAGAGCCTTGAGCGCCGCGCAGATCTGCTGGTCGATGCGAGGGATCGTCTTCGCGAGGGTTTGGTAAGGCTCCGCAAGGAGCATAAGCTCAGCCAGCAGACTGTCGCCGAGCGCATGGGCGTCAGTCAGCCGACGGTCGCTGCGTTTGAACGCTATGACGCTAACCCGACTGTGTCATCCATCATCCGGTACGCGATGGCCGTCAATGCGCTCCTCGACATTAAGGTTGTCGATGACTGTGGTGAGGGCGTGCCCGCTACGTGGCAGATGACCGGAGCCGCCCAGACGACTATCAGCGTTTCGGCACCACCGCGTCAGGCACAGGCAATCAGCATTACGCAGGAGCTCGCCCATGTCTGAGACCAGCCTCTTGACGAGCGTCGACGAGATGCTTGAGACTGCACAACTCCAGCTTGCAGACATTCGCTTTGACCACATGTCGATTGATCTTGTGGAAAACGCTCCCCAGGCTGGTGGCGATCTCGAAGGCGATGAGTCGACGCAGATCGAGATTAAATGCATGCTCGGCACTCGCCACGAAGGCAAACGTTTCGGAACCCGATTTGAGTTCCAGTTTAAGGCTACGCAGTGGCAGGCCATTATCGCGGTCATTACCTACTACGAGGGTCACCAGGAGTTTGCTCTCGCTCCTGAAGTCCCTGCAGACTTTGCATCGAGAGTCGCGCTCATGGCGGCGTTTCCTTACGTTCGTGAAGCCCTCAGTGATCTGACCACACGGGTTACCGGTACGGCAGTTCTTCTGCCTCTCATTCGCCCCGGCCAAATCACGTTCGCTCCCAACATGTAGTCCAGGCGGTTTTCTTACAAGGGCTGTGCGCGTCTCTCCCGCACCTTGTTCGCCCTATAGTCTGATGCCGGCCGCGGCCCCGTGAACGTTCCCGGGCCTCGTTCCTCATCTGGGACGAGGCCCGGGCCGCTTTTACGGAGCGGCGTCAGTTTTACGGATCGGTGTCAGCTTCCGAATCTGGGGCGTGCACTGCGTCATCGAATGGGCCTGATCTGGTGAAAGGCTTCACGATGTGCATGTGAAACAGCAGCCAAAACCGCGATGGAGATTGCAGACGAGGGGGAGGGGGCGACTAGCGTTGAAGAGGTGGCGGGAAGCCCGCCACACCATTCAACGCAAACAAGCCCCGGCCTCGTGAAACGGGGCCGCGAACACCCCAGGAGGTGCGCATATGACTCTGTCCACGATCCTCATCGGCATCCTGCCCTCAGTCTTCTTCGGCGTCGCTACGACGCTGATGGGAAAGACCGGTGGCTCAGACCGCCAGCGAGTCATGGGTGCCGTCCTCGGCGGCCTGCTCATGGCCGCCGTCGCCACCCCGTTCCTGCACCCCGCGTGGACACCCCTGAACCTGGGCGTCTCCTTCCTGACCGGTCTGCTCCTCGGCGTCGGCGTGTGCGATCAGCTGCGCTCCTACTCGGTGCTCGGCATGAGCCGCACGATGCCCTTGTCCACCGGCGGCCAGCTGGTCCTCATGTCCCTGGCCGGCATCGCGATCTTCGGCGAGTGGCTCCACGGCGGCGCACTGCCCTACGGCCTCGCCGCCATCGCCGTCCTCATCGTCGGCATCTGGTTCCTCTCCCGCTCCGAGTCCGGCTCCGACGCGGCCTCCCTCGACTGGAAGCGGGGCGCGTTCCTGCTGACCACCTCCACGCTGGGACTCGTGGCCTTCCCGCTTATCATCAAGTACTTCGGCATCCAGCCCGCCGAATTCCTCCTGCCCCAGGCGATTGGCTACACCGTGTACTGCGGTGCCTTCTTCGCGATCCAGGGCCGCGGCGGTGTCGCCCCCGAGGACTCGCTGCGTCACCGCCGCATGTTCCCCTCGATTTTCAACGGCGTCCTGTGGGGCACCGCGATCCTGCTGCTCCAGCTCAACTCCAACAACCTGGGCGCCGGCACCGGCTTCACGCTCTCCCAGCTCGGAATCCTGATCTCCACGCCGCTGGGTATCCTGTGGCTCCACGAAACCCGCACGCGCAAGGAGCTGCGCTGGACCATCATCGGCGTCGCCCTGGTCATCGTGGGCGCGGTCCTGGCGGGTGTCGCCAAGACCCTCGACGTCGCCTAACCGGCGCGTTCACTCCCCCGGAGTCGGGGGAATGAAGAGCTGGGCGAGCTGGCCCCACAGGACCGTCTGTCGAACAGGTTCCATCGGGGGCTGGCCCCCGGCGCGCTCGTCGTCGCCTCGAGCGGCCCGTGGCTCGACCTCATCGTGAAGGTAGCGCGCGACCGCCGCATCGGTTCCCAGAGGGCGCGCGACTGTCGTGAAACCGGAGGATCCCAGGACCGCAGTCCCTCCCAGGCCTCGGCGCAGGGCTTCGTGCCCGCGAGCGCCGTCGGGAAGCGCGCGGAGGCGCGCGAAGACGTGGGATAATGAAGACATGTTGACATGTGACGGCCCCGCCCTGACGTTCCCGCAGGCGCGCTCAATTGAAGAGCGCTTTGTCCGTGAGGCTGCGGAGATCGATGAGCCGGATCTGTATATGCGCCAGGTCGGCGACGCGGTCGCGCAGCGCGTTGCCCGCCTCGTCGGTGACACGTCCCCTCTGTTGACCGAACCTCACGAACCCGTCGTCCCCGGCCCGCGGGCGGACGTCGTTGCCTTCGTCGGAGGCGGCGACAACGGAGGCGATGCTCTGTACGCATGCGCGACCCTCGCTGACATGGGCATCAGCGTGGCGGCGATTCTGCTGAAGCGCAAGCGCCACTCTCGCGCGCTGCGCGCCGCCACAGCATCCGGGGTCACCATCGTGGACCTCAAGGGGGACTCAATCACCACAGTTTTTGATTCCCCCCAGCTCTCCCTGGTGGCATTCGCGACAGTGTGGATCGACGGCATCGTTGGCATCGGCGGCAAGGGGGCCCTCAAGGGGAACCTCGCGGAGGCCGTTGAGCAGCTCAACGATTTCTCATTCCTCACCCGCCCTGCGGTTGTCTCGATTGATGTGCCCTCGGGCCTGACCGACGACGAGGGGAGCGTGACGGGTGCCGTCATGCGTGCCACGCACACGATGGCCGTGGGCAGCTTCAAACGCGCCCAAATCCTGCCGCCCGCCGCGCAGTATTGTGGTGCCTTGGAACTCATCGAGATGAAGTGGACCGGACTCGTTGGCCAGACGCCCGCTGACACGGAGGAAACGAGCGGCGAGGTCCCGGTGTACTTTTACGAGGGAACCGGCGGCAGTCGGTTCGTCCAAGTCCCGGCCTTCGACGACGACAAGTACGCGCGCGGTGTCGTCGGCCTCGTTGCGGGATCCGACACCTACCCGGGTGCTGGCCTGCTCGCCACGCGAGGGGCCCTGGCATCGGGCGTCGGCATGGTGCGACTTAACTCGACCCGCCGCGTCCAGGACCTGGTCTTGGCCGCCGAACCGGGCGTCGTCATGGTGGGCGGGCGCATTCAGGCAGCCCTCATCGGGCCAGGTCTGGACGAGGACCGCCGCGAGGATGCGCTCGAGCTCGCGCAATTCTGTGGCCAGTCTGGCGTGCCGCTCGTCATCGACGCCTGGGCCCTCGACCTGATTCCGGAGCTGGCGGACACCATCAACCCCGAGACCACTGTCCTCACCCCGCACCACGGTGAGGCCGCGCGGCTGCTGACGAGGCTCGGCACGCCGACGAAGCGGGATCAGGTCGCCGCAGCCCCCCTGCGCTACGCGAATCTCCTCCACGATGCCACGGGCTGCCACGTCGTCCTCAAGGGCCCTGTCACCGTTGTGCGGTCCTTCGAATACGCGGACAAGCTCCGTGATCAGGCGCTGCTTGCCAGCTTCATCAACCCGGAGTTGGGCTTCCCCGACCTGGACAACATGGAGCAGACGAGCACCCGCTGCGACTCCACGTTGGTTGCGCCGACCACCACGTCGTGGGCGGGTACAGCGGGCAGCGGCGACGTCCTGGCCGGCCTGATCGCCGGTATCCTCGCCCGCCCCGTCAGGGACGAGCACGCGCTGCCCGGACCCGACGGAAAACCACAGGCCGTGACGCCCGAACGACTGGTGTCGGCCGTGTGGCTCCACGGTCGCGCGGCGAAGTTGGCCACGGATCGGTACAACGGTCGCGCCCCCATCCAGGCGCGCGACATCGCTGACGCAATCCCGGAGGTCCTCGCCGCCTTCGACTCCTGAGATGGAAGAGTGTAGGCGCAGCCGCACGGCGCGCTCGGGCCTGCGTGAGATAATAGGGGAGTGACTTTCACGAACGAACACGGTCAAGGACGGGATTACCCGTCACGCGCGGTCGTCGACCTGGCCGCTATCCGTCATAACCTGGGCGTCCTGCGCGCCGCCGCCCCCGACGCGCTCCAGCTCGCGACCGTCAAGGCCAACGCCTACGGCCACGGCCTGGTCCCCGTCGCGCTCGCGGCCCTGGAGGGCGGTGCCGACTGGCTGGGGGGCGCGCAGCTAGCCGAAGCGTTCATGCTGCGCAAAGGCCTCGACGAGGCCGGGGTTGCGCGCGCCGACGCCCCTCTCCTCGCGTGGATTTCCACCTCCTCCTCCGACTTCGCTGCGGCCATCGAGTCCGACATCGACGTGTCCGTGTCCTGGACGTGGGTGCTCGCTGACATCTGCGCCGCCGCCCGGCAGGTGGGTCGCCCCGCGCGCGTCCACGTCAAGATTGATACCGGCATGTCCCGCGCGGGTTCGACCCTGGCGGACCTGCCCGCCCTGGCCTCGGCCCTGCGCATGGCGGTCGACGAGGGACTCGTCGACGTCGTGGGCGCGTGGAGCCACATGTCGCGCGCCGACGACCCCACCGAGGTGGGCAACGCATCGACCGCAAACCACGTGCGCATCTTCGAGGAGGGCCTGGCAATCCTGGCCGACGCAGGTATCACGCCGCGCATCCGTCACCTGGCCGCCACCTCCGGAATCCTATGGCACCCCGAGACGCACTACGACATGGTCCGCGCGGGCATCGGCCTGTATGGTCTGAGTCCCGACCCCGCCGTCGCGTCCTCGTCCGAACTCGGCCTGGTTCCCGCCCTGACGCTGACCGCGCCCCTCACCTCGGTCAAGGTGATCGAGGAGGGGACCCCGGCCTCGTACGGGGGAACGTGGATCGCACCCACACGCCGGTGGATCGGTCTGGTCCCCCTCGGCTACGGCGACGGCATCCTGCGCGCCGCCTCCAACCGCGCCCGTGTCACCGTCCACACCGCTTCCGGTCCTCTCGACGCGCCCCAGATCGGGCGCGTGTGCATGGACCAATTCATGATCGATCTGGGGCCTGCCGACGGCGAGGCAGGCACGCCGACCGCGCGCAGCGGACAGGCACCCGCAGCAGTCGGTGACCTCGCCGTGCTCTTCGGCGCTGACCCATCCCCTATGGCCGACGACTGGGCGCGCGCCGCGAACACCATCAACTACGAAATCGTCACCAACCTGGGCGCACACATCCCGCGCGCCTACATCGGTGATGTCGACGCGACTGACGGGACCCCCTCATGACCCAGCCCATCGCCTCCTACGCCGTCGAAACCAACGACGCTGACCAGACCCGCGCGCTGGGTAAGGACCTTGGTCGCGTCCTGGCCGCCGGCGACCTCGTCATGCTGTCCGGCGGACTCGGTGCCGGCAAGACTACCCTCACGCAGGGTATCGGTGTGGGCATGGGTGTACGTGGCCGCGTCGCCTCCCCGACATTCATCGTCGCCCGCGTCCACCCGAACCTCGGCGGTGGCCCTGACCTCATCCATGCGGACGCCTACCGCATTACCGACCTCAACGACCTGGAGACCCTCGACCTGGATTCCTCCCTCGACGAGGCCGTCACCGTCGTCGAATGGGGCGACGGCAAGACCGAAGCCATGAGTGAGGAGCGCCTCGCCATCGAGGTGCGGCGCGCCTCGGGAGGGCAGGCGCAGCGCGACGGGGACGTCATCGACCTGGAACACATGGACGACGGCCGCCGCCACATCGTCCTGCGCGCCCACGGGCACCGCTGGGACGGCGTCCTCGAGGACATCGTCGCCGCCCACGGGGGAACGCGCATCGACCAGGACGCCCCTGAGGGCGACGAGTCCGCGACCGACGAGTAGGATCACACCGTGCGAGAGATAGCCCTGGACACCCAAGCAGCCACCGTCGTCGCGATCATCGACAACGGTCGGGTCATTGGCCGCGCCCACAACGACTCCGGGCGACACCACGCCGAATCCATCACGCCGCTCGTCCGCGAGGCCCTCGGTGATGCCGGCCTGCCCTCCACCCTGGCCGATGCTGGGATTGATCGCGTGCTCGTGGGCACCGGGCCCGCCCCCTTCACCGGGCTGCGCTCCGGCCTCGTCTCCGCGCGCGTCCTCGCCCGGGTTGCAAGCGTGCCCGCCTACGGCGTCTCTGCCCTTGACGTCATCGCCCGCCAGGGCCTCGACCTGCTCGCCCCCGGCACCCGCGTCTACGCGATCGCCGACGCGCGTCGCCGCGAACTCTACTGGGGGGCCTTTGTGGCTGCTGGACCCGACGACGTCGCCCTTGAAGGACGCCTCGAAGTCGGGGACGTCTCCTCCCTGCTTGGCGCTATGCGACAAGCCCCCGGCCTCGTTGTCGCCGGAGCACCCGTCCCCGCGCACTCCGCGTCCGCTCTCGCGCGCGCCGACCTCGGCCCCCAGGTCGAGCTGGACCCCGCCGTCATGAGCCGCATCGTCGCCACGCGACTGGCCCGCGGCGAGGATGAGCGACTGCGCACCGACCCCCTCTACCTGCGCCGCCCCGACATCCACGGCCAGCCCACCGCGCGCCTATGAGTCCCCAGCTGCGCGTCGCAGGTCCGGGTGACCTCGACCTTGTCACTGCACTCGAGGCCGAGGTTTTTTCAGAAGACCCGTGGACGCCCTTCATGATCGCCGAGGAGCTCTCCTCCCCGGCCTCGCGCTACTGGATCGCGACGGATGGTTCCGGCGACGTCATCGGCTACGGCGGTGCCAAGGTCGGTGGTGACCAAGCCGACGTCATGACGATCGGCGTGCGCGCCCACGCGCGGGGTGCAGGCGTCGGAGCAGCCATCCTTGACGCGCTTATGGCCTGGTCCCACGAGGCCGGGGCACGTGAGATCTTCCTCGACGTGCGCCCCTCCAACGAGGGTGCCATCGCGCTTTACAAGTCGCGTGGATTCCTCGAGATCGAGCGCAGGCCACGCTATTTCCGCAACCCTGTCGAAGAGGCAGTCGAGATGAGGGCACCCCTGATCTGAGGAGATGCGACGACCACCACCAAATAGGTACGGTCGGTGTATCAAAATTCGTGCTTTCAGACCCCTGTTTATGAGGCCGATAGTCCTAGGTGTTTTCATTGCAATTGTGGGTCAAGGAGCGTGGAAGAACCGCGGAAAATAGCCGAAAATGACACCGTGTTGACAAGAGCGGCGCATCGCCTCGTGCCATAGTCCTACGAGGCGGACGAAAAGCGTCGATATGCTCAATCCATGGCCACTCAAAATGTCGCAACGAAGAAGCGCCGCGCGTGGACCACCAGCGTCTTTATTAAGCAGCTGATGGCCGTCTCGGGCTTCGTTTTCGTTTTCTTCTTGCTGTTCCACTCCTACGGCAACCTCAAGATGTTCCTGGGCGCGGAGGTCTACAACGACTACGCGCACTGGCTGCATGAAGAGGCTTTCGTGCCGATCTTCCCGCACGGCGGATTCATCTGGGTTTTCCGCGCCGCTATGGCGCTGATGCTCATCATCCACCTGTGGGCCGCTGCCTACACCTGGAAGCGTTCGCGTCGCGCTCGCTCCACCCGCTACGTCGTGAAGAAGTCCGTCACGGACTCCTACGCGGCCCGCACCATGCGTATGAGCGGTGTCCTTATCCTGCTGATCCTGATCTTCCACATCGCTCACTTCACCACTGTGAGCCTGCCCGCGAAGGTCGCCAATTTCGGCGCTGACGTCGGCACTCCTTACGACCGCATGATCGCGTCCTTCCAGTCGCCGGTCCTCGTGATCCTCTACGCCGTGTTCGTCGGCTGCGCGTGCATCCACGTCTCTCACGGCTTCTGGTCCATGTTCCAGTCGCTCGGCTGGGTGCGTCCTGCCACCCGCAAGCCTCTGGTTGTCCTCTCGGGCCTGGTCGGTCTGGTCATCTTCGTGATGTTTATGGCCCCGCCCGTCGCCATCGTCACCGGCTTGATCCACTGAGGAAGGGCACGCAATCATGACCGATACACTCATCCACGGCCTCTACCGTGAAGGCGAGAAGATCGCCGACACGAAGGCTCCCCACGACGTCCCGATCTCCGAGCGCTGGGCACGACGTCAGTTCGAGGCAGCCCTCGTGAACCCGGCGAACCGCCGTAAGCTGCGCGTCATCATCGTCGGTTCCGGCCTGGCGGGTGGCGCTGCTGCCGCCTCGCTTGGCGAAATGGGCTACAACGTCGACTGCTTCTTCTACCAGGACTCCGCCCGCCGCGCGCACTCCATTGCCGCACAGGGTGGTATCAACGCCGCGAAGAACTACCGCAACGACAACGACTCCGTCTACCGTCTCTTCTACGACACGGTTAAGGGTGGTGACTACCGCGCCCGCGAGGACAACGTCTATCGCCTCGCCGAGGTCAGCGCCAACATCATCGATCAGTGCGTCGCGCAGGGCGTCCCCTTCGCCCGCGAGTATGGTGGCCTCCTCGACAACCGCTCTTTCGGTGGTGTCCAGGTGTCCCGTACGTTCTACGCGCGTGGCCAGACAGGTCAGCAGCTCCTGATCGGGGCCTACCAGGCGCTGGAGCGTCAGGTCGCTGCGGGTACCGTCACCGAGCACTCGCGTCACGAGATGGTCGAACTCATCGTCGACGAGGGCAAGGCGCGCGGCATCATCGCCCGCGACATGTCCACCG
>ERZ772932.199-NODE-199-length-35376-cov-3.600153_pt1 | contig 35376 bp, 32 predicted proteins | sample MGYA00511684_ERZ772932 | MGnify/ENA primary metagenome ERZ772932 (study PRJEB29015, sample SAMEA2738078) | human oral metagenome | biome: human oral; feature: human-associated habitat; material: saliva | place: China | collected 2210 ...
CTTTAGGCGCTTTTTCTGCTCGAAGGTGCTGATGATGCGTTTTGCGGCGCCGCCGTCCGTGAGCTCCGGGTAACGGAACACATTGGTCGCGCCGCTCGTGTAAATCTGCAGTTCTTCCTCCTCCGCGAGCATGCGCCGCAGTTCCGTTAAGAGATAGGCGACCAGCTCCCGGCTCTCGCCCGCGTCAAGAAGCAGGCGCTTCAAAAGCTCGTCCTCGGCATCCTGCAGACAGACCCCGCTCAAGCGAGTGTTTAAGAGGATGTTGAGCTGCAAGAGCTCGGCTTCGGCAAGTTCCCGATCTAAGCTCAGGATGCGGTTGCTGATTAAGTTTCCCTCGAGCACCAGCACAACCAGGAGGCGATTCTCATCCATCTTGGAGAGCTGCAAAAGCTTAATGGGCGCCCGGCTTGTACAGGGGCCGCTGATGACCGCCGCGTAGTTTGTATGGTCCGCCGCGATGCGCGCCATGCGCAGAAGCACCGATTCGAGTCGATCGACCCGCGCGACAAACTGTCGCTTCAGGGCCTGTACCTCGTTATCCGTCTCCTTCAGAATCTGGTCCACATAGAAGCGATAACCCCGATCGGAGGGGATGCGCCCCGCCGAGGTGTGCGGCTGGATGAGATAGCCCATCTCTTCCAAATCGTACATCTCGTTGCGTATCGTTGCACTGCTCAGCGAGCAGCCGGGAAGTTTTGAAATCGTGCGGGAGCCCACCGGTTCTCCGGTCTCCATGTAGTTTTTAATCACTGCATTGAGTATCATGATTTTTCGATCATCCAGCTCCATCACTTCCTCCTTCCCGCTGTTAGCACTCATTCGCTTGGAGTGCTAACACCTGCTGTCGATACTATATTCCCTTTGCACTTTCTTGTCAAGCAAATCAAAAAAAGTTTTTTTGCCGGTCCGCCTTCTCTGCCTTGCCACACCCTGTCTCCCAGCTTTTTCTTGCCGAAACCGCTCTCCCGTGCTATATTGCAAATATATCTGTAACATTTTTGTAACATTCCGCGTGAAAGGAGACTTCGCATGCGACTTCATTCTAAATTAAGCATACTCGCGCTCAGCGCACTGCTTTCCGTTTCCACGAGCGTTCCCGGCTTTGCCGCCGTGGTCCGCACCAATGCCGCAGCAAGCAGCCGGGAAAGCGAGAGCGCCGCGGCGAGCGCAACCGCTGTCATCCAGGCGCCGGGCGAAGAAGCGAATACCGCCGCACCGCTCCCGGCGGTTCGAAACGAAATTTCCCTCGGTGTCTTTAAGACGACAGGCTTTACCAACCCCCACGGCGAGCGCAGCGCAGACGGCTCGGTGCCGCAGGTGGGCCGCACCGTCGCCGCAGACTGGTCCGTACTGCCGCGCGGCAGCAAAATCCGCTTTGCGGGCAGCGACACCATCTATATTGTCGAAGACACGGGAGTCCGCGGCCAGGTTGTCGACGTCTACTACGCAAACAATTCCGAGGCCTGGGCCCACGGCGTCCAGTATCGCGAGGTCTTTTTGATTCTCGAGTAAACGCCTGCTATTTTGAATTCAATTGACAGTTACGGGGTCCTCCGTTTAGAATAAAGTTGTAATTCTTACATAATTCTTAAGAGGATTCGGTACCATGCACAAACATATGAAAGCCATTCAGAGGGCGTGCATCTTTCTTCTGGTCCTGTTTATGCTCCTTGTGCCGCTCAGTGCGCTGGGCGAGTCAAAGAGCGTTCAGCCGGCCGAAGAGACAAGCGCCGCGGGCGAGAGCCGGACTCTGCTCTCCGCCGCGCCGACGGACACCCCCTCCGCAAGCGCAGTTTTTTATGACACATCCGACAGCGTGATGGGCGCAGTCCGAAACGTCGACGAAAATCTGAGCGACCAGATTGATGTGCCGGTGCTCAATGATGCCTGCGTTGCCGCGCAAAACGCGCTCATTGAGACCAGAACCTCAAAGGATCGCGCCTGGTTAAACCTGAAGAAGGAAGAACAGGCCAAAGCCGAAGCAGCCCGCCTTGCCGCCGAAGAGGCCGCGAGACAGGAACGGGAACGCGCGGCGGCGGCATCCCGCGAGGCCGCAAAAAAAGCGGCGAGTACAAAGAGCGGCAAGCAAACTAAGTCGACCGCAGCCGGAAACCACAGTACGAGCGCCAAGAGCAGCCCGAAAGTGAGCGGCAAAAACGGCAGAAGCCTCGGTGTCTTTAAGCTCACCGCCTACTGCCCCTGCTATGAGTGCTCCAAGGGTTGGGGACGTATGACCAGCTCCGGCAGGCTCGCGCAGGAAAATCACACCATCGCAACCGATCCCTCGGTCATCCCGGAGGGCACGCGTGTGGTCATCAACGGCACTGTCTATGTCGCCGAGGATACCGGCGGCGGCGTGGTCGGAAAGCACATCGACATCTTTATGGAGAGCCACTCCGCCACGCTGAGCTTCGGCGTGCAGCACGCAGAAGTATTTCTCGCAGACTAAAAAAGAATGCAGGGCAAATTGCCCTGCATTCTTTTTTTGCTTTCCCGGCGGCGCTTCCGCGTCCCGATATGCTTTTTGCCTCAAATTTCCAGCTTGCAGTCGTGGCCGGTCTCGCGATCTAAAATCACACGCAGCAGACGGAATACCGTTGCCTCGCCGAGCGCCTCCGCACTCTCCTCAAAGTGATTCCAGCGAAGGCGAATCTGCTGTCCGTAAGCGTGCTTTCCGAAGCCGCCCCGCAATATGTCATCGAGGGCGGAGAGATTGTGACCGGTCTTCTCGCTTCCGTCCGTGAGCACCCGGTCTATCTCCGCGTAGAAATCTTCGAGACTCGCAATGCGACTGCCGTCCAGCTCAAAGAGCGGCACGGAGAGCGCCTCGGTGAGCAGCGGGAGCGCAAGCTCGAATTTGACGCCGTACCAGTGCTCCTTGTCGTCCTCGGTCGCACGTATGCTCGCGACCACAAAGCGCGCCGCAAGCTTGCTCGCCTCAAAGGCGCTCTTTCCGCGCATCATGGCGCCGGTAAAGGCAGCGGCAAAGCAGTCTCCCGTCCCGTGGCTGCTCCGCGGCACGCGCAGGGTGAAATCATAGCGAAGCTCTCCGCGCGCACAGTCATAGACCGCGTTGCCGATGCGTCCCTCCTCATAGGAGATCCCCTTTAAAATCACATGTTTTGCGCCGAGGGCAGCGAGCTTTTTGAGGAGCGCCTTCACCTCTGTCTCCTCCCAAAGCCCCTCGTGATAGGGCGTGTCGGTGAGGAGGCAGGCCTCCGTTAAGTTCGGGAGTATGTAATCCGCCTCGCCGCAGAGCGCCGCCATCTCCCGCACGAAGGCGAGGTCAAAGCCCGTGTAGAGCGCGCCGTTATCCGCCATCGCGGGGTCCACTATTTTGAGGCCGCCCGGATTCAAAAGCTTCTCCATCATAGCTTTGACCAGGGCAATCTGCCGTATGCTCCCCAAATAGCCGGTGTAGACGGCATCGAAGTATATCTTCTCCCGCTCCCACTTCGCCGCAATGCCCGGCATATCCTCGGTCAAATCGCGAAAGGTAAAACCGTGGAAATCGGCACCGGTGTGATTCGATAGCACGGCCGAAGGAAGAATGCAGGCCTCCACACCGCAGGCCGAGATGATGGGCTGCGCCACCGTGAGCGAGCACTGCCCCACACACGAAATATCCTGAATGGTCAAAATCCTCTTGTAAGCTGTCATCCAAACGCCTCCTTTGCTGGATTTGCAGGCAGTATAGCACAAGATAAGTTCAAATAACAGCTTGCAAAGCATTAAACCCCGTAGTAGTATAGGTTTATATGTTAAAGATAAACGAAGAGAGAGGAGCCTTGTTATGATGATATCTACCCGTGGTCGCTATGCGCTCCGTGTCATGATCGATCTTGCCGAGCACATCGGCGTTTCCTATATTCCCCTGAAAGACATTGCCGAGCGGCAACAGATTTCCGAAAAATATCTGGAGTCCATCGTGAAAGTACTGGTGCGGAACGGCCTGCTCGACGCCCTCCGCGGCAAGGGCGGCGGTTACCGCTTAAACCGCGCCCCCGCGGAATACACGGTCGGCAATATACTTCGCCTCACCGAGGGCAATTTGGCCCCTGTCTCCTGTCTTGAGGAAGAGGCTTCCTGCGAGCGCGCCTCCTCCTGCCGCACCCTGCCCATGTGGCAGGAACTGGATCGTCTTGTCAACAAATTCTTTGACGGCTACACACTCGCGGATCTCGCCGCGCCGGATCTCGCCGGCAATGACTTTGTCATCTGAGCAAATACGCCCCCCTCACGCCTCCGCGTCTCCTGTCGCGGAGGCGTTTTTTCGACATGCGCTCTGTATGCCGAAAACCAATGTCTTACCATTCCGAAAGAGAACTTAGATAGATATTGGATATAACTCTATAACTCACGCTTCCCGGCATGATTCTCTTGTCACGCCGAAAAGGAGCCGCTTTGCTCGAAATACAGGCAAAGCGGCTCCTTTTCGATTAACTTACAATTCGCTTTCGGATCAATCCTGGAAGAGCGGCGAAGAGAGATAGCGGTCGCCGGAATCCGGCAGCAGAACCACGATGGTCTTTCCCTCTGCCTCCTTGCGCTTTGCGAGCTGAAGCGCGGCATACAGCGCCGCGCCGGAAGAGATACCGGTCAGCACGCCCTCGGCTCTGCCGATCTCGCGACCCACACGGAAGGCATCCTCGTTCGAGACCTGAATCACCTCGTCGTAGATATCCTTGTCCAGGGTATCCGGCACAAAACCCGCGCCGAGGCCCTGAATCTTATGCGGGCCCGGCTGTCCGCCCGAGAGCACCGGAGATGCCTCCGGCTCCACGGCAATCAGCTTAACGCCCGGCTTTTTGCTGCGGAGATAACGGCCCACGCCGCTCAGCGTGCCGCCCGTGCCGACACCGGAGACAAAGTAATCCACCTCGCCGTCGGTGTCCTCCCAGATCTCGGGACCTGTGGTCTTCTCATGAGCCGCCGGGTTGGCCGGATTCTCAAACTGCCCCGGAATGAAGCTGTGCGGAATCTCCTTTGCGAGCTCCTCGGCCTTCGCCATTGCACCCTTCATGCCCTTCGCGCCCTCGGTCAACACGAGTTCCGCACCGTAGGCCTTCATGAGATTTCTCCGCTCCACGCTCATGGTATCCGGCATCACGATGATGATGCGGTAACCGCGCGCCGCCGCAACGGATGCGAGACCTATGCCGGTATTGCCGGAAGTCGGCTCAATGATGACCGAGTCCTTGGTCAGGACACCGCGCGCCTCGGCATCGTCCAGCATGTTGCGGGCAATTCTGTCCTTCACCGAACCCGCCGGGTTCAGATACTCGAGCTTCGCGAGGATACGCGCCTTGACGCCTTCCTTCGCCTCGATGTGGGAGAGTTCCAAGAGCGGGGTGCCGCCGATTAACTGATCTGCGGAAGTATAAATCTTTGACATGCGTAAGCCTTCCTTTCGTCTTTGTTCTCTGCGGTTATCTTACGCCCTAAAAACATATAAGTCAAGTGGGTTTAAGGATTTATTGCTGTTCAAGCCTCGCAACGCGCGCCGCAATGTCCTCGCGACTCGGAATGCTCGCGATTCCGCCAGATCGCTCGGTCGAGAGACTCGCCGCGGTCGAGGCAAAGGTGCCGATTTCCTTCAGCTCCTCGGCGTTTAACTCCAACACGTCCTTGCCGCTCTCCAAGATGCGGGCGACTGCGGTGCCGCCGAAAATATCGCCCGCGCCCGTCGTGTCGATCGGCGAAACCTGCGGCCCCGCACAGTAAGCGGATGCGCCGCTTCGGCTCTTTAAATAGCAGCCCTTCGGCCCGAGCGTCACCATGGCGAGCTTCACGCCGTAGACATTCAGCAGTTTCTCGGCGCCCTCCTCCGGCGTGCAGCTCCAGAGGAAATCCACCTCCTCGTCGCTGATTTTTACGATATCCGCCTGCGAGAGTGCCCAGAGCATCTCCCGTCTCGCATCCTCCGGTTCTTTCCAGAGCGGCAGGCGGAGATTCGGATCGCAGGTGATGAGCTTTCCCCTGGCCTTCGCGTAGGCCACGGCAGCCCGGGTCGCGGAGCGCACCGGCTCATCGGTCAGCGAGAGCGTGCCGAAGTGGAAGGCCTTGGCCTGATCGATCAGGGAAAGTTTGATCTCCTCAAAGCGGAGCTGCGTGTCCGCGCCCGGCTTTCTCGCAAAACTGAAGGCGCGGTCGCCCTCGCGGTTAAAGGTCACAAAGGCTAGGGTCGTGAAGCAATCTTCATCCTGCACGAGGCCGCTCACATCAATGCCGCAGCGCTCCAGAGTTCCGAGCAGCATCACGCCGAAGGCATCCACGCCGACTTTTCCGAGTATCGCCGTGCTGTGTCCGAGATTGCGGAGCGCCGCGAGAAAATTGGCCGGCGCGCCGCCCGCATGTGCCGCCATGGTAGGATAGCCTTCCACATCTTTGGATTTTTGCGCAAAATCAATCAACACTTCTCCGAGTGCCACAACTTCTGCCATGTGCAACCTCCTGTCGTTTTGCCGCCTACGCGGCATTTTGCTTGATAAGGGAAGTATAACATACCTCGGGCTTTCCTGCCTTGCGCGATTCTTACAATACTGCTAAACTATAGACTATTTCGCACTCTAATCCCACGGAAAGGAAGGTTTTTGCAATGGAAACACAGGCAAACAGACAGCAAGAGAACAAGATGGGCACCATGCCGGTCGGAAAGCTTATCTTCTCGATGTCCGTCCCCATGATGATCTCCATGATTGTCCAGGCCCTCTATAACATTGTAGACTCTGTCTTTGTCTCTATGATTGGCGAGGACGCACTTGCAGCCGTGAGTCTTGCCTTTCCGCTGCAATCGCTGATGATTGCCTTCAGCACGGGCATCGGTGTCGGCATCAACTCCCAGCTATCCCGCGCACTCGGCGAAAAAAGGCCGCAGCGTGCCAATCGGATTGCGGCGAGCGGCGTAATTTTAGAGCTCTTCTTCACCCTGCTCTTTGTATTGACCGGCATCTTTCTCGCCGTCCCCTTTTTCCGCACGCAGACCGCCGATGCGAGCATCTTCTCCCAGGGTGTCCTCTACACGCGCATTGTCTGCTGCGGTTCGCTCGGCATCTTCATGGAAATCACCTTTGAGCGCTTCCTGCAGTCGACCGGTCGCACCACGCTCTCTATGATTTCCCAGCTCTTAGGCGCAGTCTTTAACATCATCATGGATCCCGTGCTGATTTTCGGTCTCTTCGGTCTGCCGAAGCTCGGCATAGCCGGCGCGGCCCTCGCGACCGTACTCGGCCAGTGCCTCTCCGCACTGCTTGCGATTTACTTAAACCAGCGGAAAAACCCGGAGGTGAGTCTGAAACTCTCCTCCTTCGGCTTTCACCCCGAGCTCCTTCAGCGCATACTCGCAGTCGGCATCCCTTCGACCATCATGCAGGCGCTTAGCTCCTTTATGGTCTACGCGATGAACCAGGTGCTGATCGCTTTCAGCTCCACGGCAACCGCCATACTCGGCGTCTATTTCAAGGTCTCGAGCCTCATTTTCATGCCGCTCTTCGGCCTCAACAACGGCACGGTGCCCATACTCGCCTACAACTACGGCGCGGGACACAAGCGCCGCATTGAACACACGCTGCGGCTCTCGACCCTGACAGCGCTCGGCTTTATGCTGGTCGGACTCCTTCTCTTTGAGCTCCTGCCGGCCTTCTTCTTCCGGCTCTTCAACGCCTCCGAAGAAATGCTGACCCTCGGCATCCCGGCCTTTCGCATCATAGGCCTCTGCCTGCCCTTTGTCGGCTTCTCGATTTCCACGAGTTCCGCGTTTCAGGCGCTCGGCAAGGGCTTTTACAGCATGGCGGCTTCCATCGGCCGTCAGCTGGTCTTCCTTCTGCCGGCAGCCCACCTTCTCGCCGCGACCGGCGAGCTCAGAAATGTCTGGTGGTCCATCGTCATTGCGGAGGGAGCGGGCCTCTTTGTGAGTCTATTTTTCCTGCTCCGCATTCTGCGCCTCCTCGTGGCCCCGCTTCCGGATGACGGCGTGCGCTGAGGACCGGTTTCGTTTTCAGAGGAGTTGATTCCCGAAATGTCGGAAGGAGAGCACTCCGACATCGGTGTGCTCTCCTTCGCGCTCGGCTTTACCCTCATGATGGCGCTCGATGTGGCCCTCGGCTGAGAATAAGCCGTCCGTATTTTATTTTGCGACATAGCTCTCCGGCTCATAGAAAATGACCGCAGTGCCGCCGTTCTCAAAGCTGAACGGCACATGAAGGAGGGACGAGAGCGCCGCATGCACCGCGTCCTGTTTGTCCTTCTCCACATAGAACAAGAGAAAGCCGCCGCCGCCCGCGCCGAGAAGTTTCCCGCCGAGCGCGCCGGCTTTTTTTGCGTCCGCATAGAGGCGATCGATCGAATCCGTCGAGATTTTTGTGCTCACACCGCGCTTTAACGCCCAGCTCGCGTCGAGCATGCGACCGAACTCGTTTAAGTCGCTCTCCTTGTGGAGCAATATCTTCTCCGCCTCGTCGACCATGGCCCCCATCTCCCGGAGCACCGCGGTCTTATCCGAGAGGGCACGCTTGGTGTCCTGCTGGATGTCCGAGGAGAAGCGTGAAAAGCCCGTGAAAAAGAGCATGAGGTTCTCGTTCAGTGCGCGCTTTCGCTCCGCGCTCACAATGACCGGGCTCACGCGGTAGCCGTCCGCGTCAAAGCGTATCACATTGAGGCCGCCGAAGGAGGCCGCAATCTGGTCCTGCCAGCCGCCCGCCTCCCGGCAGAGCTCGCGCTCTAAGTAAATCGCCTCGTCCGCGAGTTTTTTCTTGTCCGCGTACTTGCCCTTCAGGGCATAGAAGGCATTCAGCATGCCGACCGCAAAGCTGGAACTCGTGCCGAGTCCCGAGCGCGCCGGGAGATCCGCCTCGTAGGTTAAGCGCAGCTCATGCATGTCGAGGAACTTCATGGCCTCCCGCACCGCCGGGTGCTCCAGGTCTTCGACCCGAGTCACGCGCTCCAGCTTCGAGTACGAGAGCTCCGTGCTGTAGTCAAAAAATGGCGGCAGGTGGCGCACATTCACATAGCAGTACTTGTCAAAGGTGGTCGAGAGCACTGCGCCGCCGTGCTCTCTGAAAAATTCGGGCATATCGGTTCCGCCGCCGAAAAAGGACATGCGAAACGGGGTTCTCGTGATGATCATGCTTCTTCTCCCACCGGAAGGCCCAAGGCGTGCGCCTTTTCCATTGCGCTCTCAATCACCTTGTCCATGTCGTAGTAGCGGTATTCGCCGAGTCGGCCGCCGAAAATCACGGGCTCGCACTCGCCGCGCTCCCGGTACAGGGCATAGCGCGCCTGATTCTTCTCGTTGTTCACCGGGTAGTAGGGCTCCAGGCCGGGCTTCCAGTCCGCGGGGTACTCCCGGGTAATCACGGTCTTCGGCTGTGTGCCGAAGACAAAGTGCTTGTGCTCGATGATGCGTGTGTAGGGAATTTCCCGCTCCGTGTAATTTACGACCGCGCAGCCCTGGTAGTTCTCCGTGTCCAGGGTCTCGGTCTCGAAGCGGAGCGAGCGGTACTCGAGCGCGCCGAGCTCATAGTCAAAATAAGCGTCAATCGGCCCGGTGTAGACCACGGTCTTTGCGCGCGCATTCCAGCCCGCCTTGTCCGCAAGATAGTCCGTGTTCAGGAGAATTTCCGCCTTGCCGAAGAGCTTTCGAATCAGCGTGTCGTAGCCTTCCTCCGGAATCCCCTGATAGCGGTCGTTAAAGTAGTTGTTGTCGTAGGTGAGGCGCACCGGCAGTCTGCGGATAATAAAGGCCGGAAGCTCCGTGCAAGCCTGCCCCCACTGCTTCTCCGTGTAGCCCTTGATGAGCTTTTCGTAGACATCCCGTCCGACCAGGGAAATCGCCTGTTCCTCGAGGTTTTTCGGCTCGCCCGTAATCTCCGCGCGCTGCTCGTTCAGAATGGCAAGGGCCTCTTCGGGCGTGCGTATGTTCCACATGCGCGCAAAGGTGTTCATGTTGAAGGGAAGGTTATACATCTCCCCCTTGTAGTTTGCGACCGGCGAATTCGTGAAGCGGTTCATGGTCACAAAGCGGTTCACAAAGTTCCAGACCTCGGGGTTTGAGGTGTGGAAGATGTGCGCGCCGTAGCGGTGCACCTCTATGCCCTCCACCGTGTCGCAGTGGATGTTGCCGCCGATGTGCGAGCGCTTTTCCAGCACGAGGCAGCTCTTTCCGGCGCGCTCCGCCGCATGGGCAAAGACCGCGGAATAGAGTCCCGCACCGACTAAGAGATAATCGTATTTTTCCTGCATGGTCTCACTTTCCTCCTTGATTCAAACGGTGCAAGCCCTGCTTCAGCCCGCGAGCGTGAAGAGGACGATGCCGCCGAGTATCAGCGCGAGCGCAAAGCACTTTCGCGCCGTGACGCGCTCGCCGAAAAAGAACGCGCCGAATACCAACATGTAGAGATAGGCGCTCGCCTCCAAGATGGGGCCGAGACTTAAGGGAATACGCCGGTAGGCGACCACATCAATCAGGGTCGCAAGAAAAAAAAGCGCGTAGGCAAAGATGACCTGCGGATTCAGGTACTCCCGCCACACGCTGTCATACTGCCGCATTGCCGCCTTTTTTAAGAGCACCTGCGAGAGCGCCGCGAGCAGCACCGCCCCGAGAAAAATCGCAAGATGCGGAAAGGAAATGTCACGCATGCCCTTCCTCCCCTTCCGGCAGCGCAAAGAGCACAATGCCGGCAATGATCAGCGCCGCGCCGAAGAGTTTCGGCACACTCACGCGCTCGCCGAAAAAGAGGCTTCCGAAAATCAGTCCCCAGATGACGGTCGCCGCCTTATTCATATAGGCGGTCGAGAGCGGCAGGCGCTTAATGATCTGCTGCCAAAACACGGCGTAGAGCCCCAAAATCAAAATGACAGCCCCGTAAAACAAGAGCCACCCGGGGCTCGCGAAGGGATGAGAGGCCGCCTTTTTCGAGCAGAGCGCCGAGAGGCTGTAAAAGAGCACCAAAGCGTGCAGGGCGAGATAAATCCCGCCCTTCTTCGCTCGCATCATTGATTCAGCCCCTCCAGAATCACCGAGGCCATGTAGTCTATCATCTCCGGCGTCATGCCCGGATAAACGCCGACCCAGAAGGTATCCCGCATGATGCGGTCGGTCTCCCTTAGTTTTCCCACAATGCGGTAGCCCTCGCCGCTTTCCCTAAGCTCGTCAAAGCAGGGGTGTTTGGTCAGGTTGCCGGCAAATAGCATGCGGGTCTGCACGCCCTTTTGCTCGATAAAGCGAACCAGTTTCTCGCGGGACACGCCCTCGCGGCAGGTTAAAAGGAAGCCGAACCAGCTCGGGTCCGCATTCTCGCAGGGTTCCGGGAGTATCAGCTTGTCCTCTGCGGGTGAGAGCGCCGCGCGAAGGCGCTTAAAGTTCTCCTTGCGCCGCTCCACAAACTGCGGGAACTTCTCAAGCTGCGCGCAGCCTATGCTCGCCTGTAGATCCGTCACCTTTAAATTATAGCCGAAGTGCGAGTAGACGTACTTGTGGTCATAGCCCCGCGGAAGTTCGCCGTACTGCCCGTCGAAGCGGTGCTGACAGATGTTGTCAACGCCGGAGGGGCAGCGGCAATCTCTGCCCCAATCGCGCATGGAGCGGAGTATGTTGTGCAGGACCGCGTTCTTCGTGTAGACCGCTCCGCCCTCGCCCATGGTCATGTGGTGCGGCGGGTAAAAGCTCGAGGTGCCGATATCGCCTATGGTGCCTGTGAAGCGGGTCTCGCCGTCCAGGGTATAGCGGCTGCCGAGCGCATCGCAGTTGTCCTCGATGAGCCAAAGCCCGTGCGCGTCACAGAAAGCCTTCACCGCCTTCAAGTCAAAGGGGTTGCCGAGCGTGTGCGCAATCATCACGGCCTTGGTCTTCTCGGAGAGCGCTGTCTCAAGCTTGGTCACATCGATGTTGTACTGCGGAATGCAGACGTCCACAAAGACCGGAACCGCGCCGTACTGGATGATGGGCGTGACCGTGGTCGGGAAGCCGCAGGCCACGGTGATCACCTCATCGCCGCGCTTCACCCGGCGCTCGCCGAGCTTCGGGGAAGTCAGCGCCATGAAGGCGAGGAGGTTCGCGCTCGAACCCGAGTTTACGAGCGACACATAGGGAACGCCCAGGTACTCGCCGAGTTTCTTCTCAAAGAGATCGCTGAAGCGACCGGAGGTCAGCCAGAACTCCAAGACGGCATCCGCCGCATTCACCATCTCCTTGTGGTCGTAGACACGAGACGCGTAGGAAATGCGATCCCCCGGCTGAAAGGGCTTTTTCTTCTCGCGGAAACGCTCCGCATACTCTTCCACCAGCGCCAGTATCTCCTGCCGCGCCTCTGCTTCTGTCTTATCTTCAAACATGCAAGTTTCTCCTTACCATCGCTTCCAGGGCGCGTTTCCGCTCTCCCAGAGCTCTTCTAACTTATTCTTTTCCCGCTGCGTATCCATGCACTGCCAGAAACCCTTGTGGTAGTAGCCCACCAACTCCCGGTCGCTGCAGAGCTTCCGGAACGGGTCCTGTTCGAGCACGGTGTCATCGCCCTCGATATAATCGAAGATGCCGGGCTCGCAGACCATGAAGCCGCCGTTGATCACGGCGCCGTCGCTGTCGTCCTTCTCGCGGAAGGAGTGAATCTCGCCGCCCGCGCCGACATCGAGCACGCCCTTCGCCTGACCTATGTTCACCATAGTCAGGGTCGCAATGCGCTTCTTCTCCCGGTGGAAGGCAAGCAGGGCATCGAGATCCACATCCGACACGCCGTCTCCGTAAGTCAGGAGGAAGGGCTCGTCGCCGACATAGTCCCGAATGCGCTTTACACGGCCGCCGGTCATGGTGTGAAGGCCGGTGTCGATCAGCGTCACCTTCCAGGGCTCCGCGTGCTTCCTTAAGACCTCCATGCTGTTGTTCGCGAGATCGAAGGTCACATCCGAAGTGTGCAGGAAATAGTCCGCAAAATATTCCTTGACCACATACTGCTTGTAGCCGAGGCAAATCACAAAGTCGTGAAAACCGTAGGAGGAATAGTATTTCATAATGTGCCAGAGTATGGGCTGTCCGCCGATCTCAATCATGGGCTTGGGCCTTAAATAGCTTTCCTCCGTGATTCTGGTGCCGAAGCCGCCGGCCAGAATGACTACCTTCATTGTAGTTCCTCCCTGTTCTAGACATGTACCGCTATCTTAACGCATTTTTGAAAACTTTTCTATGCTCTTAACTTATGCTACACTGATTTCAGTGCAAATGATACAGACTTAGCTTAGGAGGATGTACAAAATGGACGCATGTATCAAGGAACTGTACCGCATCGGAATTGTCCCCGTGGTCGCGCTGGAAGATGCCGCCGACGCGCTGCCGCTCGGGGCTGCGCTCAAAAAGGGCGGGGTTTCCGCGATTGAAGTCACCTTCCGGACCGCTGCCGCGGCGGATGCGATTCGCCTCCTGACCCGCGAGATGCCGGAACTCTTGGTCGGTGCGGGCACGGTCATCACGAAGGAACAGGCCGACGCCGCCATTGAGGCGGGCGCAAAGTTCATCGTGAGCCCGGGCTTTCAGCCGGAGCTGGTCTCCTACGTGCTCTCGAAGGGCGTGCCGATGTGTCCCGGAACCGCGACCCCGGGCGAGATGGAGCAGGCCATGGCCCTCGGTCTCTCGGCGGTCAAGTTCTTCCCGGCGGAGCAAAACGGCGGCGCTCCCATGTTAAAGGCGCTCTCCGCGCCCTACCGCGACCTTCTCTTCATGCCGACCGGCGGCGTGAAGCTCGAGAATCTCAGAACCTATCTGGCGCTCGATCAGGTCTTTGCCTGCGGCGGCACCTGGCTCGCGACCAAGGACGATATCAAGGCGAAGGCCTTCGATAAAATCACGGCGCGCACCCGCGAGGCTGTGAAGACCATGTTAAACTTCCGCATCAAGCACGTGGGCATCAACTCGAAGGACGAGGCGGAGGCAAAGAAGACAGCCACCCTCCTCTGCTCGATCTTTGACTTTGACTATAACGACACCGAGCTCTCTGTCTTCACCGGAAGCGCGGTCGAGGTCATGAAGTTCATGGGCCGCGGAAGCCTGGGGCATGTCGCAATCGGCGCGGACAATGTGGACCGCGCGGAGTACTACTTAAGACAGCGCGGCTTCTCCTTCGACGAGTCGACCCGCCGGGTGGATGCTTCCGGCAGAACCACCTTCCTCTACCTCAAGGATGAGATCGGCGGCTTTGCCTTCCACCTGACCAAAAACTGATGCGCCGCCTGACGCTCGGCATCCTGGCGCACGTGGATGCCGGCAAAACCACGCTTTCCGAGGCCCTCCTCGTCGCCTCCGGTGCGCTCCGCGCGCCGGGACGCGTCGATTACGGCTCTGCCTTTCTGGACACCGACCCCGCGGAGAAACGCCGCGGGGTCACCATTTTTTCAAAGCAGGCCTATTTTGAATACGGCGATCTCGCGGTGACCCTGCTCGACACCCCGGGGCATGTGGACTTCTCTCCGGAGGCCGAGCGCGTCCTCCAAGTCCTGGATCTCGCAATCCTCGTAATCAGCGCGGCCGAAGGCGTACAGGGACACAGCATAACACTCTGTCAGCTCCTTCGCCGCTACCGCATTCCCTTTCTTGTCTTCTTCAATAAGACGGACCGGCAGGTCGGCACGAGGGAGTCGCTGCTTTCTTCTCTCCGCACGCGGCTCAACGGCGAATTCATTGATTTCTCCCGCAAGGCAGCGAGCCCCGATCTCGCGGAGGAGCTCTCCCTCTTAGACGAGACGCTCTTAAACCGCTATCTGGAGCGCGGCGCTGCACCGAGTGAAGCGGAAATCGCGGCGCTTTTTAAGGCGCGGCGCTTTTCCCCCTGCTTCTTCGGTTCCGCCCTCCGTGAGGAGGGCATCACGGAACTCCTTAACGGTATCTCCCGCCTCTTTGTCCCGCCGGTCTACCCATCGGAATTCTCGGCCCGTGTTTTTAAGATCGGCACGGATGAGAAGGGAGCGCGTTTAAGCTATCTGAAAATCACGGGCGGCAGCTTAAGCGCCAAGATGGCGCTCCCGCCGCTCGGCGAAAAGGTCGAGCAGCTGCGCCTCTACTCGGGAAGTTCCTACTCCCTCTTAAAAGAGGCGCCTGCCGGCAGCGTGGTCGCCGTAACGGGGCTCACGGAGAGCCGCGCGGGGATGGGACTGGGGGCGGAACAAGGCGAACATGTGTTACCTATTTTGACCCCGGTGCTCCGTTACCGCCTTATTTTACCGGAGTCCGCATCGCTCACGGAGCTCCTGCCCCGTCTCCGCACACTCGAGGAGGAAGAGCCGAGTCTCCGCTTTTCGCTCGATGCCGGCGGCAAGACACTGCTGGTCTCTCTGATGGGCGAAATGCAGTTGGAAATTCTCACGGAACTCCTCGCGCGCCGCTTTTCGCTCGCGGTATCCTTCGAACCCGCGGGCGTCAGCTACCGTGAAACGGTCACCGAGAGCGCCGAGGGGGCGGGGCATTTTGAGCCGCTCCGCCACTATGCGGAAGTACATCTCCTCGTCGAGCCCCTGGAGCCGGGCTCGGGCGTGCAGGTTGAGAGCGCACTCAGCACCGAGCTTCTCCCGAACCGCTACCAACAGCAGGTACTGCACACCTTGGAAGAAGAGGAAATTCCCGGGATTTTGACCGGCGCGCCGCTCACGGATTTTAAAATCACCCTGATTGCGGGACGGGCCCACGAGAAGCACACCGAAGGCGGCGATTTTCGACAGGCAACCATACGGGCGCTCCGCGCCGCTCTCTTTTCCGCAGAGCCCTGCCTTCTGGAGCCCTACTATGCCTTTTCGCTCCGTCTGCCCGCTTCTTCGCTCGGCAGGGCTTTAAACGACTTGGACCGCATGGGCGCTGCATTTACGCTCGGCACGGCAGCTTCCGAGGCCGAGGCCGTAATTCACGGTCAGGCAGCGGTCCTCGCCATGCAAAATTATGCCGCGGAGCTTCGTCGCTTTACGAGAGGCGAGGGCTCACTCTCCCTCTCCTTTGCGGGCTTTTTCCCCTGCCGGGATGCGGAGAGCGTCATTGTCGCGCGGGGCTACGATCCCGCGGCGGATCTCGCCTTTCCCGCGGACTCTGTCTTCTGCCGCCACGGGAGCGGCGAAACGGTACCCCATGACGAGGCGCCCCGCTACATGCACCTTCCCTACCGGCGCGACCTGAGCGCCACAGAGGAAGAATCCGGCGAAGACTCTCTTGTCCGCACAAAAAAAGAGAGCGCCCCGCTCTCTTTGGAAGAAATCGATGCAATCTTGGACCGCACCTTTTATCAGAACCGGCAGCGCGACAAGAAGCGCCCGGAAAAGCAACGAAGGGAGGCGAGCGAGGCGGCAAAAGAGCGCGCTTACCGCGCGCTCAAAACCGCCGCGCCGCGGAAGCACTTCCTTCTGGTCGACGGCTACAATATTATTTTTGCCTTTCCCGAGCTCCGCGCGCTCGCGGAAGAGAACATCGACAGTGCGCGGCTCGCGCTCCTGGATCTTCTGTCCGACTACCAGGGCTTCACCGGGTATACGCTGATTGCGGTCTTTGACGCCTATCGGCGGAAAGATCACAAGGAGGAGCGCTATCCCTGGCACAATCTCTTTGTCGTCTATACGAAGACCGCACAGACCGCGGACAGCTATATCGAGAGCTTTTCCGGCCGCCATGCCGCGAGCGATACCGTGACGGTCGCGACCTCGGACGGGGTGGAACAAATCATTGTGCGGAGTCAGGGGGCTCTCCTCCTCTCGGCGAGCGAGCTCCGCGAAGAGATGCTCCGCGCCCACAGAGAAGGGCTCTCCGCCCCCACCGTGACGGAGGCAACACCCAAAAACCTTCCCTTCGCGGACAAGCTTAAGCGCCCAGAATCCAGTGAAGAAGCGCCGTGAACGGCAGGCGATTGCCGATCAGAATGCAGACAGCCGCGAGCGGAATTGCGCTCAGTACATCGATTACGACATGCTGTTTTGTAAATAAGGTCGAGATCACGATGCCGAGCGCAATCGGGGCCGCAATTACCGTGACGGCGAGCGGCAGTCCCGGGGTGGAGCCGACAAAGTGCAGCACGAGGTAGCACATGGAGCAGTGCATGCTCGGCGCACAGTTTAAGCCCTTATAGCTCCCCCGGAACACAAGCTTCATGGCCCGGCCGGAAACGGTATTCGGCGCCTCGGGGCGCGCAAAGCTTGTCGGGTAGACGAGGTAACAAAGGAGGCTCAGCGCGATGTCCAGAACAATGGCTGTCTGGTAGCGCGCGTAGGCCATGGGATCCGCCTGAAAGAGCGCAAGCGGAAACAGAAGAATCAGCGGAAACCAGAGCACATAGATGTATACAAAGGCGGGCACAAAGGGAATGTGTCCGTCTATTTTTTTTGCCACATTGTGCGGCTTACCCTCAAAAGCCTCCACGCCGAAGTAGAGGAGGGTCTGTAAGCCGAGTATCAAGATCTCGGCGAGCAGCAGTTTGATGCATACGCCCATGACTCAGCGCTCCTCTCGGAAATAGGAGAGGCCGAGGCTCGCCGGCGGCTGATCCTCCGCGCGATTTCTTCTGCCGGTCTGTATGAGCACCAGGATGGTCGCGAGGTAGGGGAGCATCTTAAAGAGCTCCTGCGCCGATCGGTTCAAGCCCGGAATATAGAGATAGAGAATGTAGAGGCCGCCAAAGAGGAAAGAACCCCAAATAGCCTTTCTCGCGTTCCAGACCGAGAGTATGACCAGTGCGACCGCGAGCCAGCCGCGGTCACCGAAGCCGTCGTTTGCCCAGGTGCCGCCCAAGTACTCCATGACAAAGCAGAGGCCGCCGAGCCCCGCGAGCGCCGCCCCGAGCACGGTAGAGACATACTTCACGCGGTTCACATCGACCCCGGCCGCATCCGCCGCCGCGGGATCCTCGCCGACCGCACGGATCTCAAGCCCCTTCCGCGTGCCCGTCAATACGAAGGCAAGGCAGAGCGCCAGGATGATCGAGAAATAGGTGAGGAAGCCGAAGGAGAAAAAGGCCTTGCCCACAAAGGGGAGCTTCGAGAGCCCGGGAAGGCTCTGCCGATAAGCAGCCGCCGTGAGCTTCGTTGAAATCTGGCCCACGCCGCCCGCAAGCTGCGAGAGGGAACCGCCGAAGAAGTTGCCGAAGCCCACGCCGAAGGTGGTGAGAGAAAGTCCCACAACATTCTGGTTCGCGCGGAGCGTGACCGTTAAGAAGCTGTAGAGGAGACCCGCAAGCATGGAAATGAGGAGGGCCGCCGCGAGCGAGAGGAAGAGGCCCACGAGGCCGGACGCCCGTTCTCCCGCCGCTCTCTCGTAAAAGAAGGCCGCAATCAGACCGGAGACACCGCCCATGTACATGATGCCCGGAATGCCCAAATTCAAATTGCCCGACTTCTCGGTCAGAATTTCACCGCTCGCGCCGTAGAGTATCGGGACGCCCTGTAAAATGGCGCGCTGCAAAAAGGTGGCAAGCAAATTCATTTCGTCTCTCCTCTCTTACGGACGCTCAGGCGATAGCGGACAAAGAACTCGCAACCGATCAGGAAGAAAAGCAGTATGCCCGTGATGATGTCCGAAAAATTCTGATTCAGCTTGTACTGCGTCGCAATCTGAATGGAACCCTGCTGCATGAAGCAGAGGAGCACCGCAATCAGCGCCATGAAGAGCGGGTTAAAGTTCGCCATCCAGGCGACCAGGATGGCCGTGAAGCCGCGCCCGTTTGCCGTACTGACCGAGAGTGTGTGTCCCGCGCCGCCCACAATCACCGCGCCCGCAAGGCCGCAGATTGCGCCGGAAATGGCCATGGTGCGCAGCATGACGCGCTGCACCGAGATGCCCGCATAGCGCGCCGTGTTTTGGCTTGCGCCGACCACCGAAATTTCAAAGCCCTGCTTGGTGCGCTGCAAATAGAGATGCATAAGTACGGTCACAAGGAGGATGATGAAGAGGCCGAAGACATACTGACTGCCCGCAAAGCCCGTGCCGCCGATGCGCGGAAACCAGCCCGCGCGCGTCGCCTGGTTGATGGTGCCTATGCTGTTCGAGCCCTTCGGGTTCTCCCAGAAGCAAATCGAAAAAGTAACAAGTTGCAGCGCGACATAGTTCATCATGAGGGTGAACAGCGTCTCGTTCGTGTGGTAGCGCGCCTTAAAATACGCGGGAACCAGGCCCCAGATCATGCCGAAAAGCATGCTGCCCGCAATCATGAGGGCAAGGAGCAGCGCATTCGGAATCTTGTCGCCGAGCAGTATCATGAGCCCCGCGCTCGCAATGCCGCCGACCAGTATCTGTCCCTCCGCGCCTATATTCCAGAAGCGCATGCGAAAGGCCAGGGTGAGTCCCACCGCAATTAAAAGCAGCACGCCGCTCTCGCGTATCGTGACCCAGAGGCGCCGCGGGTTTCCGATTGCGCCCGAGACCAGCGCCTCGTAGACGCCGAGCGGATTGACCCCCGTCACCAGCACAATAACAGCCGCACAGGCGAGGAGCGCCAGCAGCAGTGCGATGAGGTGAATCAGCGCGAGCTTTCCGAACGAAATGTAGCCGCGCTTATGCATTTGAAACAGCGGTTCTCTTCCCTGACTCATGCCTCAACTTCCTTTCCGCCCATCATTCTTCTTCCCAATTCTTCCTTGCTCGCTTTCCGCGCATCCAAAATACCGGCGCTCTTACCGCCCTGTAATACGAGGATGCGGTCACAGAGCTCAAGGAGCACGTCCAAATCCTCGCCGACGCAGATCACGGCGCTGCCGCTCTTTTTCTGCTCGTTTAAGAGCTGGTAAATCATATACGCCGAGTGAATGTCGAGACCGCGCACCGGGTAGGCCGCCATCACGACCTTGGGGCTGCCGAGTATCTCACGCCCCACCAGCACCTTCTGCACATTGCCGCCCGAGAGTCTGGCAATGGGCGTTGCGGTGCCGGGCGTCGCGACCGAGAGCTCTTCCACGATCTGCTCTGCCTGTTCCCGCGGCTTCTTCCGGTCGGTCACAAAACCGCTGCTGCTCCGATAGGAGCGGAGCATTACATTGTCCGTCAGGTCCATGCTGCCCACAAGCCCCATGCCCAGTCTGTCCTCCGGGACAAAGGCGAGGCGCACGCCGAGGGCCTCGATTTCCGCCGGGCTCATGCCGCGCAGGTTCTTCTCCTCCCCGTTGTCCTCGCCGTACCAGATTTCACCGGTGTAGGGCACCAGACCCGCTATGGCCTCGAGGAGCTCCCTCTGCCCGTTTCCGGCGATGCCGGCAATGCCGAGGATCTCGCCGCCCTGCAAGCTTAAGCTCAAATTCGAGAGCACGTTCACACCCTCCGCATTCACGCAGGACACGTTTTCGAGGCGTAGGCGTCTCGGTCCGTTTCCGGGCTCCGCGCGCTCTATGCCGAGCTTCACCTTTTCGCCGACCATCATCTCGGTGAGAAGGGAAGCATCCGCCTTTGCGGTCTCGACCTCGCCGATATACTGCCCCTTCCGAAGCACCGCGACGCGGTCCGAGATTGCGAGCACCTCGTTTAACTTGTGGGTGATAATCAGGATGGACTTCCCGTCCTCTCGCATCTTCCGAAGGATGGCAAAGAGGCGTTCGGTCTCCTGCGGCGTGAGCACGGCCGTCGGCTCATCGAGAATCAAAATGTCCGCGCCGCGATAGAGCACCTTCATAATCTCGACGGTCTGCTTTTCGGAGACCGAGAGCTCGTACACCTTCTGTTTCGGATTCAGGCGGAAGCCGTAGCGATCCGCGAGTTCCGAGAGCTTTTGCTCCGCGGCTCTCAAATCATACTTGCCGCCCTGTTCGCCGAGTATAATATTTTCCGCCGCCGTAAAGACCGGAATCAGCTTAAAGTGCTGGTGTATCATGCCGATGCCGAGCTGAAACGCGTCCTTCGGCGAGCGTATGCTGACCGGCGCTCCGTTCACCTCGATGTGACCGCTGTCCGGAAAGTAGATGCCGGAGAGCATATTCATGAGCGTCGTCTTTCCGCTTCCGTTCTCCCCGAGAAGGGCCAGTATCTCCCCCTTCTTCAGCGAAAAGCTCACGTGGTCGCTCGCCTTGACCTCGCCGAAGTGTTTGCTGATGTCGCAAAAGCGTATTGCCTGTTCTGCCACGGTTTCCTCCTTAAGCCGCTGTCAGCTTTGAATCAAAAAGCCTCCTGCCGTCGCAGGGGGCTTTTTGTGGGTCTTCCTAAATTAGTTCGCAGTCGCCTCGATGCCGTCGACAATCAAGTCAAAGCTCGGGGAGGAGCGGTACTCCGACTCGTGGAAATAGCCGTCCGAGATGAGCTCCTGCCCGTTCGGCGCATAGCTCGTGACTTCCTTGCCGTCCACGGTGAAGCTCTTCGTGTCAAAGACATGCAGGGTGCCGTCCTTGATCTGCTGCTCCACTTCCTTTAATTTCTCCTCGGTGCCGGGTGCCGCAGCCGTGCCGAGCTTCGTGAGACGCACCGCATCCTGGGCAAAGCCCTCGGACCAATCCGTCGCAATCGGCTCGCCGGAGAGCACACTCTCCATCGCGTAGGTGTAGTAGACGCCCCAGTTGTTGGTCGGGGAGGTGATTGCGGAATCCGGTGCAACGCCCGTCATATCGATGTTATAGCCGACGCAGGGAACCTTCTCCTCCTCCGCAGCCGTCGGTGCGCCGGTCGTGTCCGCGTGCTGACTTAAGAGCACGCAGCCGTCGGAGATGAGCTGCTTTGCGGTCTCCGCCTCGACCGCCGGGTCGCCCCAGCTGTTCGTGTAGAGAACCTTCATCGTGGTCTCCGGAACCACGGACTTTGCGCCGAGATAGAACGCCGTATAACCGGAAATCACCTCCGCGTAAGGGTAAGCGCCGACATAGCCGAGTCTCGCCTGATCCGGCTTAATCTTGCCTTCGTCGATCATCTGCTTCAGCTTTAAGCCCGCAGCAACGCCGCTCACATAGCGCGCCTCATAGATATCGTCGAAGTAGTTGTGGAAGTTCGCAAGTCCCGCGCCCGCTGCCTGATTTCCGCTCGCATGACAGAAGGTAATCTCCGGGTGGTCCTTGGCGACCTCCAGCACGTAGCTCTCGTAACCGAAGCTCGTGCCGAAAATCAGCTGACAGCCCTGGTTCGCAAGGTCCTCGGTCGCATCGAGCGAAGACTCATCCTCGCGGATATTGGTCTTAAAAATCAGCTGATCCTCGCTGAGACCCAGCGTCTTCGCGGCCTCCTTGAGTCCGTTGATATGGCTCGCGCTGTAGCCCTCGTTCTCGTCGCCGATCAGCAGCACACCGATCTTCAACTGCTCCTTCGGAACCACGGTCTGCGAGGAGCCGTCCGCCGTCGTCGTGCTCTCCGCCTCCGCGGAAGCCTTCGTCTCCGTCTTTGCGCCGCTGCCGCAACCCGCAAGCAAGAGAGCCGCGGAAACCAATGCGCAGAGCACCTTTGCCGTCTTTTTCATACCATCCTCCCTGAACTTCTTTTTGTATCTTTCTTGTATAACATATTTTCCCCGCGCTCTCAAGCCCTTCTCAAGTCGGGACCACGCGTGTCTTTAACTGTTTCCGCGTCCAGACTTCCGGCGAGAGCAAGAAAAGAATCGGGAATATCTCGAGGCGACCGAAAAGCATGTCGACCGAAAGCACAAACTTCGAGAGATCCGAGAAGGCACTAAAGTTTCCGGTCGGTCCCACCATGCCGAGACCCGGTCCTATGTTGTTGAAGGTGCAGACGACCGCCGAAAAGGTGGTCTCGAAACCCTTGCCGTCCAGCGAGACGATGAGCATAGAGCAGCTCATAATAATGAGATACGCCGCGAGATAGGCAGTCGTACCGAACATCACCGAGTTTTCGACCCGGCGCTTGTCCATGCGCACCGAACGCACGCGGCGCGGATGTATCATCTGACACATCTGGGTCCGCAAATGCTTGAATAAGAGCAGCACGCGGGACACCTTCATGCCGCCGCCGGTCGAACCCGCCGATGCACCGATGCACATGACGAGGAGCAGCATATAGCGGGAAAACTCCGGCCACTTGTCAAAGTCCGCCGTACAAAATCCCGTCGTCGTCATGACCGAGGAGACCGAGAAAAAGCTGTCGCGGAAGGCCTGGCCGAAATCCGCGGGGTAAAAGCCCTTCAGAAACACATTGCCCGCAATGAGCAGCGAGGCGCCGAGCATGATGCCCCAGTACCAGCGGAACTCCTCGTTTAAGAACGCGTCCTTCCACTTCTTGCTGAGCATGAGATAGTAGACCGAGAAGTTGACGCCGAAGAGCGCCATAAAGACCGCAATCGTCATCTGCACGATCTGACTCGGGTAGGCCGCAATCGAGTTGTTCTTAATCGCAAAGCCACCGGTGCCGGCCGTGCCGAACGAGTTCAGCACCGCGTCAAAGAGCGGCATGCCCTCCAGGAGCAGCACCGCTATCATGACGACGGTCATCACAAAGTAAATAATATAGGTAATTTTTGCCGTCGTTGAAATCTTCGGCGCCAGCTTACCGACCGAGGGCCCCGGACTCTCTGCCTTCATTAAGTTAAAGGGCTCGCCGTCGCCCTTGGCGAGCGGCAAAATTGCGAGTAAAAAGACCAGCACACCCATGCCGCCGATCCAGTGCGTGAAACTGCGCCAGTACAGGAGGCCGTGCGACTTGTTCTCGACTTCGGTGAGAATACTGGATCCCGTCGTGGTGAAGCCGGAGACGGTCTCAAACCAGCAGTCAATGTAGCGCGGTATTTCCCCGCTGATATAAAACGGAAGTGCGCCGAAGAGCGAGAGCACCACCCAGCCGAGCGCACAGACCACAAAGCCCTCGCTCATTGAAATCGAGCGGTGACTCCGAATACAGGAGAGCAGAATGCCCGGCAACAGGGTGATAATCGCCGCAATCGCAATGGCCCGCGCGCTCTGCGGTTCCCGGTAGGCCGCCGATACGGCAATGGCCGGCAGGAGAAAAATCCCCTCCACGAGGAGTATATGTCCCATGTACTTTCCGATTAAGCGGTAGTTCATGCCTCTCCTCCGCGCTCCCGGAAAATATCCGTGAAGTTCGAAATCATGCGGTCCGCACTCGCGATGACCACAATCGAGTCACCGCGCATCAGACAATCCTGTCCGCCGGGGATAATAACGCGCTGGTTTCTCACAATGCTCGCAATCAGGGTCGAAGGCTTTAAGGGCAGCTCCATGATGGGCTTATTGACAAAGCTTGCCTCCTCCGGAACCGTAAAGCCGAGCGCCTCGATTGCCCCGCCGCCTATGGTATGAAGCGTCTCTACCGAACCTTCGCGCGACTGGCTCGCCGCTCGCGTGTAGCGGGTAATCTCGTTCGCGGTCAGGGACTTCGGGCTCACAACAGCCCCCAGATGTTCCTGCCCGAAGAGATTCAGATACTCGGTGCGGTTCACCTTCGTGATGGTCTTCTTCGTGCCGACCGAGTGCGCATAGAGCGAAATCAGAATATTTTCCTCGTCGATGCCGGTCAGCGGCACCACGGCATCCATGTTCGCAATGCCCTCCTCCGCAAGCAAGTGCTGCAGGGAACCGTCTCCGTGGATGATGCTTGCCTTCGGCAGGAGATCCTCGAGCGCCTTGCACTTCTCGCGGTCCGACTCCACGATGGTAACCGCGAGCCCCGCATTGATTAAATCCGTTGCGAGATAGCGCGCCGTCGCACTTCCGCCGACAATCATCACCTGTTTCACATCGAGGGTCGGAATGCCGAAGCGGCGCAGCAGGAAGGGCAGATCCGCGGTTGCCGCCGCCACCGCAAGCTTATCGCCCGCCCTGAGCTCGGTGGATCCCGAGGGAACCAATACCTCGCCGCCTCGCTCTATCGTACAAATCAGCGCCTTCTTATCCAGCAGGGGCGCAAGATCCATGAGCTTGCGGTCCGTGAGTTTGCCCTCCTCGGGGACAATGAGCTCCACCATCTCCGCGCGCCCGCCCGCAAAGGAATTTCGCGTGAGAAAGCTCGGAAACTGAAGCAGGCGGAAGATTTCCTTCGCGCAAGTCTTCTCCGGGTTCACCGACAGGTTAATACCGAAGCTCGTCTTTAAAAGGTTCATCTCCCGGTCGTACTCGGGACTGCGAACGCGCGCCACCGTGTACTCACAGCCAAGCTTCTTTGCGACCAATGCCGTCAGAAGATTCACCTCATCGCTGTTGCTCACCGCAATCAGGATGTCACAGTTCTCAGCTCCCGCCTCTCGCAAAATCTCGATCGAAGCGCCGTTTCCGACCACGGTCGAGACATCCAGCTTTTCCTCCAGCGAACGGATGCGCGCCGCATTGCTGTCCACAACGACCACATCGTGCCCTTCTTTCGAAAGTTGCTGTACCAAGAGCTCTCCTATTTTTCCGTTACCGACCACAATAATATTCATTGACTTTGATAAACACCTTTCTCTGTCTAAGCAGCCTTTCTATCATAGCACAGGCCTCTTGCCGCATACAAGCCGACAAAGCCTCGGAAATACCGCTCCGTTTGCGCGTTCTCCCGTCCATTTTGACGATTTTTTCAGAGCATACCGCGCGGGACACGAAACACCGCGCTTCGGTCCGGATTCGTAATCGGACAGACGCACTTCCGGCCTGCGCACTTGACGCATACTTGCCGCTCTCCGATTTTTTGCTTCTCCCCCTTGTCAAGCCCCCTGATTCGAACTATAATGTTCAAAGTTCTTTTATTAGACACTTGTCTATTATAATTCCGATATCAATGATCGGCGCAAGCAGCCGAACCAAAATCGCAACAAAGGAGTCAAGTATCATGTACACAGAAAAGAAGCGTTTCAAGAAGAACCCTGCCGGCAAAAAATGGTCGGCGCTCGCCCTCGGCGCAATCCTGGCGCTCGAGCTCCCCTTTGTCGCAGCCGCCGAAGTGACAAGCGGCGTGCGCCCCACGGTCGATGAGGCCTACTATGTGACCCTGGACAGCTACGGAAATCCGACCGACGCCGCCGTCGTAAAGAGCTATGCATTGAACGGCGCAAACGAAGTCGTTGACTACGGTTCTTACGACAGCGTCGAAAATCTGACGAACGGCATCAAGCCCGAGATCTCAGACGGCAAAGTCCGCTTCTCGCTCGGCGAGAATGCGCCCTCCCACTTCTATTTTGAAGGTAAGACCCGCGCGCCCTTTGAGACTCTCCCTTTTCTACTCTCGATTCAGTACCGTCTGAACGGCGTCCCGGTTGAGGCGGAAAAACTCGCCGGCGAAAAGGGCGTGGTCGAGATTCACATTCGCGCGGTCCCGAATCCCGCGAGCAGTGAGTACCAAAAAAACAACTGGTTCCTGACCGCTGCGGCTGTCTTTAACCAAAACGACATCCTCTCCCTCTCGGCACCGGACGCCCAGATTCAGACCGTCGGCAACGTAAAGACCGCTGTCTTCTTCTGGCTCCCCGGCGAGGAGAAGGAATATGTGCTCTCCGTGGGCAGCGAGGACTTCAGCTTTAACGGTTTCACCTTTCTCCTCGGCCCGATTAATGCTGCGGGGCGCCTTACCGACTTAAAGGACCTACAGGACAGTAAGCGGGATATTGAGGACTCCTGGGATCAGCTGACCGCCGCGGGCAATCAGCTATACGGCGCCATGCAGGGCATGCAGGGGAAACTGGGACAGGCCGCGGACGGCCTCGACGGCTTAAACCGCGTGCAAAAAAACATACAGAGCCGCGAGAGCGAGTTCTACGGCAACCTGGATGCCTTCCTCGGCAATATGGATGCGCTCACGGCGGATCTCGGGCCCGTCGGCGCTCATATGGATGCCGCCGATCGGCACATCGGTGAACTGGAACAGAATTTGGGCGAACTCAATCGGAACCTGCTCTCTCTCAAGCAGCACTTAAAGGAAAGCGAGAGCACCCTCACTTCTCTGCGAGACAATACAGAGAGCCTGCAGGATGCGAGCGATGACTTGGAGCGTGACAGCCGCGCCATTCAATCGGATTTAAAGACCATACGCGAACTCAGCGCAAACGGCAAAAAGACAGCGGAACAGACTGTCGGCGGCACCCTGGCGCAAATGGGCGCCCTCTACCAAGCCTATGCGCAGTACATGCAGGCCCACGGCTTACAGCCCGTCGACGCCGGCAACCGCGGCGCGAATCGCGTTCGGGTCAGCGGCCGCCTTGCGACCGACTCGGATGCGAGCGGCATTGATTACCGCGCCGATGCCGAAATCAGCGCGGCCCCGCAGTACCCGCAGGGCAGCTTCCAGGATTTTGCGAGCCGAAAGCTTGCCTCCCTCGGCTACTCGGACGAACAGATTGCCTACGCCCTTACACTCTGGAACCGGAGAGCCGAGGTTCAGGCAGCCGCGACACAGGCAAACGACATCTACGGCAAGGTGGATGTGCTCGGCGATGACCTGGATGCACTTCGCCTCTCCTCACTTTACGACGCTCTCTACGGCAGCGCTTCGACCGGCACACGCGCGGCAGCGGATGCCACATCGCTCTCGGGCGACCTGCAGCAGAGCATTTCTGCCCTCAATCGCCTCTACGAGACCACGGATTCTTATCTCCCGGAACTGCAGGACAGCTTGCGCGATGCCGCTGCCCTGAGTGAGCATCTGAGAGACGGCAGCGCGAGCCTTACGGCGCTGCTCCGCACAACCCGCGACATCTTACAGAGCAACAGCGCTGCCTTTCACGGCAATGCGGACCTCTCCCTCGGCGCGACCGCCTCGATCCTCCGTCAGAGTGCCTCCGCGCTCGACAGCACGGATGCCATGCATCAGGCGAGCGAGAGCCTGCGCGCCCTCGCGGAAAAGAAGTGGGATGAAAATACGGGCGAGAAAACACGCCTCTTCTCCCTCAATGTCAATGCCGCACCGGAATCTCTGACCGGCGCCGAAAACGACAATGTGAGTTCGGTCTCCGTCATGCTTCGGAGCGCGGAAGTAAAAAAAACGGAGCCGAAAACGCAGGTGAAGGGGGCACAAAACGAGAAGAAACCCGGCCTCATGGCGCGCATCGGAAAAATGTTCGCGGATATCTGGTCTTTCCTGACCGGCTGGGCGCGCCACTGAAATAAAAGGAGTTATCATGATACACAAATTAGCAAGGCGCATCACCGAAAAACCCCGCTTTGTACTCTTCATTGCGGTCCTGCTCCTGATTCCGGCTCTGCTCGGTTATATCGGCACCCGCACGAACTACGACGTGCTCTCCTATCTCCCGGAGGATGTCCGCTCGGTACAGGGTGAACAGCTGCTCGAAGACCCGTTTCAAGCCGCCGCAACCTCCATGGTCTTGGTCGAGGGCATGCCGCCCGCCTATACGGATGAGCTCTTGCAGAGCATCCAAAAAGTACCGCATGTCAGCAACGCCTTCTGGGTATCCGATACGCTGGGTATCCAGATCCCGACCGACATGCTTCCGGCCAAGCTCCGCGACGGCTTCTATGCGGGCGATGCGACCCTCATGATTGTTCAGTTCGACACGGCACTCTCCGCGGACGAGACCACGGATGCCATCGTGCAAATTCGCGCCCTCACCAACGAGAAGTGCTTTGTCGCCGGCATGACCGCCATGGTACAGGACATCAAGGAACTTGTGATTTCCGAACTCCCGATTTATACCGCCATCGCCGTAATTTTAATGCTCACGGTTCTGCTCTTAAGCTTCGAGTCCTACGTCATGCCCTTTCTGCTCCTCGCAAACATCGGTATGGCCGTGCTCTACAACATGGGCAGCAACATCTTTCTCGGACAGATTTCCTATATCACCAAGGCAATTGCGGCCATCCTGCAACTCGGCGTGACCGTGGACTACTCGATTTTTCTCTTTCACCGCTACGAGGAGGAGAAGCAGCGGCAGCCGGACAAACAGAAGGCCATGGCGGATGCCATCGCGGCGGCCTTTGTCTCGCTCTCGGGCAGCTCGCTCACCACGATTGCCGGTTTCCTGGCTCTCTGTGCAATGCGCTTTACCATGGGCCGCGATATGGGCATCGTCATGGCAAAGGGTGTCGTGATCGGCATTGCCTGCGTCATCCTGATTCTCCCCTGCCTCATACTGGTCTTTGACGAGGCCATCGAGAAATACAAGCATAAATCGCTGTTTCCGGATTTTACGAATTTTAACCGCTTTCTCTTAAAGCACCGCCGCTTATGGATTATCCTCTTCCTCTTTGCGCTGGTGCCCGCGTATTACTCACAGAAAAACACCGATATCTATTATCAGATTTCCCGCTCCCTGCCCTCGGACCTTCCCTCGCTCCGCTCGAACGAGAAGCTGAAGGAGGAATTCGATACCGCAACCGAACACGTCGTAATCCTCGACAAGTCCCTGGACAACGGAAAAATCGGAGAAATGGAGGCGGAACTCAAAGCGGTGCCCGGCATCAGCCGTGTGATTTCCTACAACAGTCTGATCGGCAGCGGCATCCCGGAATTCTTCCTGCCGGAAAAGATACGGAAAATATTCCGCTCCGACGACTATCAGCTCCTCATGATGACTTCGACCTTTGAGCCCGCGACCGATGAGACCAAAGCGCAGCTCACAGAGGTACAGGAAATTGTATCCCGCTACGATCCGAATGCCTACCTGACCGGGGAAGCGGCGATGACGGAAGACCTCCGCGAGGTCTTTACCCGCGACAATGTGACGACCAACTATCTCTCTATCCTCTCGATTTTCGTAATCGTCATGTTTGTGTTCCGCTCTCCCACGGTTCCGGCTGCCTTGATTCTCGCGATAGAGCTTGCGATTTACATCAACCAAGGTCTGGTCTACTGGATGGGCGACAGCATCTCCTTCATTGCGCCCATCCTGATCGGGGCCATTCAGCTCGGCGCAACCGTCGACTATGCAATCCTCGTGAGTTCCCGCTTCCAAGAGGAACTTCGAAGCGGCAAGAGCCGTGAAGAAGCGGCCGTGCTCGCGGGTGCCACGAGCGACGCCTCGATTATCACAAGTTCGCTCGGGATGTTTGCGGCGACCGTAGGCGTTGCCGTGGTCTCCAGAATGTATCTCATCAAAGAAGTCTGTATGTTACTTGCGCGCGGCGCTCTGATTTCCGCCTTCATTGTCGCCTTCATACTGCCCTGTCTCCTCTATGTGCTGGAGCCGCTCTTCCGGAAAACCAGCCTGCACTGGGATAAGCCCCCGGCAGAAAAGAAAGTGAAACAGCCGCGCGAAGCGCACAGCAAAGAGACGAGTGTCAATACCGCTGCCGACTGAAGACTGCCGAAAATCAAAAAAGAGCCCGAAGACCAAAAGGTCTCCGGGCTCTTTTTGTTTCTCTTCTTTGCATTCAGTCGTCTCTGTCCTGCTGGATAAAATCAAGGTGATGCTTGTGCTCTTCCAACTCCGCAGAGCTTAAGAAGAGGTACTTCCGTATGGCGAAGAGCAACGCGAGCGCAACGACGCCGAGCAGCACATGTACATTGCTCTCGTGCACCACGAGCAAGTTCTTTGTCACGGCAAAAATCATCACTTCAATGATGGAATCCAAGTCGTGACGGCAGAGCATCATGATGAGCTCGAGACACATCAAGATATCCAGCACTACCTGTATAAACTCCGTGAACTGCGTGTGGGAGCTTGCATGTAAGTGCGAGGGCAAATGCCGGACCTGAATCGCAATTGCCACGAAAATGAACATTGCGATGACAACCTCTGCCCACATTGCCGCCTGGAAGAAACGCCCCTGCACGCGGTGCAGGGCATGATTCACTCTCGAATGCCTGTGACCCATAAACCTCCTTCTGTCTTCGTTTCAGCTCAGCCTCAGCGTTCCGCGCCGTAACTCTCAACCTGTGTCCGAAGGAAATCCAATCCGTAGGCAATCTGGAGCAAATCCTCCTCCGCAAAATCCTCGCCGAGCGTAAAGAGCGTGCGGTAAAAAATCTCGTTGACCGGTGCATCCGTCACTTCCCGCAGGAGCGCGCGCCGCACCGGCCCCGCGAGTTCCTGCAGGGTCGAGAGTATCATGTACTTTAAAGCGCGCACCTCTCTCTCGTCCTTCGCCCAGGCGTCCATATCAAAGTTTCCGGTGAGATCCGGTGCGCCCTCGCAATCATTGCACTTCGGCGCCTGCAAGCGCTTCCGCATTTCTCTGACCTTTTCGGCTTCCGCCGCGAGTTCCTCCGCCGTCGCATCCGGCGCGGCACTCAGCGTAAGCCCCTCGAAAAACACGCGGTCCTTGTCGCTGATCATATTGAAGCTGCCGGTCCCGCCGGTCCGAATCATTCCGACCAGCGCCTCAATGAGTTCCTGTCTCGCAGCGCCACGCTGCCGTTCAGCCGCCGCCCAAGCCTCCTGCGCGGCGCGCTGATCCTTTCGCTCAAACTCCATTTACTTCTCCTTTACGAGCTGCGGCGCTGCCGCAGCACCTCATAGGCGAGCACTCCCGCCGCGACACTCGCATTCAGCGAGTCAATCTGCCCCAGCATGGGGATGCGCGCCGTAAAATCACATTTCTTTCGAACGAGTTCCGAAACGCCCTTGCCCTCGTTGCCGATCACAAGGCCAAGCGGCCCCTTTAGGTTCATGCGATACATCTCCTCGCCGTCCATATCCGCCGCCACGAACCAGAGGCCCTCTTTTTTCAGCTCCTCTATGGTTCTCGCCATGTTCGTGACCTTCGCGACCGGGGTATAATTCAGCGCCCCCGCGGAGGTTCTCGCGACACTCGCGGTGAGCCCGACCGCGCGGTTTTTGTTGATCACAACGCCGTGCGCCCCGACCTGATTCGCGGTGCGGATAATCGCACCGAGATTGTAGGGGTCCTCAATGCCGTCGAGCAATATCAGGAAGGGATCCTCGCCCCTTTCCCGCGCGCGAGCGAGAATGTCGCCGAGTTCCGCATACGCATAGCTCGCGACCATCGCAATGACACCCTGGTGCTTTCCGTCTTCGCTCATGCGATTCAGACTCTCTTTGTCCGAGTAGAGTATGCGGCTGCCCTGCTTTTTTGCCTCTCGCACAATGCTGAGAATCGGGCCGTCCTTTAAGCCCTCCTGCACGTAGAGCTTGTCGACCGTCTTTCCCGCGCGAAATGCCTCCATAACGGCATTGCGCCCCTCAATTGCGTTTTCGTTCATGCGCCTGTCTCTCCTCTTCCTCGAGTGCCGCGAGCGCCGCGGTGAGCAGCGCCCGGAAGCGCTCCTCCTGCCCGCTGAGCTTCCAATAGCCGACCAGCGCCTCAAACGCGGTTGCGAGGCGGTAGTCTATCATGCTCGCATTCTTTGCCATCGTATTCGCATGGGCATTGCGTCCGCGGCGAAGAATGCCGCTCTCCGCCTCCGTGAGCTCCGGTTCCAGATAGCGCAGGAGCTTTGCCTGGGTCTCCGCCTTCACAAAGTGCACCGCCTTGCCGTGCATACGGTTCACCGGCTGGTTGCCCCCCGCGACAATGCGCTCCCGAATGTAGAGTTCATAGACCGCATCGCCGAGGTAGGCGAGCACCAGCGGCGAGTACTGTGCCGCCTGCTTTACGCTCTCTTCCACTTGACGCCCTCTTTGGTGTCCTCAAGCAAAATTCCCATCGCCGTGAGCTCCGCGCGAATCTCATCGGCCCGCGCATAGTTCTTCTCCTTGCGCGCGGTCTGACGCTCCTCGATCAGCGCCTCGACGCGGGCATCCAGACTCTCTTCCTTCCGCTCCGCGTGAATGCCGAGCACCTCAAGCAGCTTTTCCAAAAGCTCTTTCACGCGGCGGATGTAAGCGGCCGCACTCTCCTTCGTGACCGTTATGTTGGCGCGCTTCACCATCTCGAAAACCGCGCTGATTGCATCGGCCGTGTTGAAGTCATCGTCCATGGCCGCCTCGAATTTCTCGCGTAGCGCATCGAAGGCCGCGAGCTCCGCCGTTTCCTCGGCCGTGAGCTCTCTCTCTTCGGCTGCCGACAGGCAGTCGCGAAGATTGTCCGTCGCGGTCAAAATGCGGTCCAGGCTCGCCTTTGCGCCGTCCATCATCTCCCGCGAGAAGTTCAGCGGACTTCTGTAGTGCGCCGAGAGCATGAAGAAGCGGAGCACCTGGAGATCGTACTCCTCGCTGATCTGCCGCACCGTCTTAAAGTTGCCGAGCGACTTGGACATCTTGATGTTGTCGATGTTCAGAAAGGCGTTGTGCATCCAGTAGCGCACAAACTGCTTGCCGCTCACCGCCTCGGACTGCGCAATCTCGTTCTCATGGTGCGGGAACACCAAGTCCTCGCCGCCGCCGTGGATATCAATCGACTCGCCGAGGTACTTCTTACTCATGACCGAGCACTCAATGTGCCAGCCCGGCCTTCCCTCGCACCAGGGAGACTCCCAGTAGGGCTCGCCCTCCTTCTTCGGCTTCCAGAGCACGAAGTCGTTCGGATCCTCTTTTGCCTCTTCGCCGCGCACCTTGAGGGTTCTTAAGCCCGCCTGATTCTCCTCGACATTCTTATGGGAGAGCTTACCGTAGTCCGGGAAACTGCTCACGCGGTAGTAGACCGTGCCGTCGTCCGCGACATAGGCGTGGCCGTTGTCGATCAAATCCTGAATCATCGCGATCATCCCGTCGATTTCCTGGGTCGCGCGGGGGTGGTAGCTCGCCGGACGCACATTCATGCCCGCCATGTCCTTCTTGCACTCCGCAATGTAGCGCTCGGAGATTACGGAAGCATCGACGCCCTCTTCGACCGCCGCCTTGATGATCTTGTCATCCACGTCGGTGAAGTTCGAGACAAAGTTCACCTCATAGCCCTTGTACTCGAGATAGCGGCGCACCGTGTCAAAAAAGATCATGGGACGCGCGTTGCCGATGTGAATCAGATTGTATACCGTCGGACCGCAGACATACATTCTGACCTTGCCCGGCTCAATGGTCTGAAACTCTTCCTTAAAACGTGTCATCGTATCGTAAATTTTCATTTTGTTCTCTCCGTCAACAGACAAACGGCGTGCGCCGCTATGCCCTCTCCTCTGCCTGTAAAGCCCATATGTTCCTCAGTGCTCGCCTTGACGCTCACAGCCCCCACCGGGAGCGCGAGCACCTCCGCAATCCGCGCCCGCATCGCGGGGATGTGCGGCGCGAGCTTCGGCGCCTGGCAGACCACCGTGCTGTCAATGTTTCCGATTTCATAGCCCGACGCGCGAATCAAATCCCCGACCGCGCGAAGGAGTTCCGCGCTGTCCGCGCCCCGATAAGCCGGATCGCTGTCCGGGAAATGCGCGCCGATATCGCCGAGCGCCGCCGCACCGAGCAGCGCGTCGGAAATCGCATGCAAGAGTACATCCGCATCGCTGTGCCCGAGCAGTCCCTTCTCGTAGGGAATTTCAATACCCCCGAGGATAAGCGGGCGCTCCGCAACCAAGCGGTGTACATCATAACCCTGTCCGATTCTCATTTCTTCTCCTCCATCAATCAACAGAGAAAGCGTATTCGCCGTCTGACACAGCGCAGCGTGAGTTCCTTTCTGCCGCCCAGTCCCTCGCCGTCCGCATGTAACGGCAGCGCCTCATCGAGAAAGAGGCGAAACTCCCGGCAGCGGTACACGCGCACCCCCGCATAGGATTCCGGCGCTTTTCGCCGCGGCAGGAGCAAAAGCCTTGCCTGCTGCAGGCGGCTGTGCGTATTCAGCACTGCGACCGTCAGAAGCCCGTCCGTCGGCGGCACCTTGTTTGCGAGGCGTATGCCGCCGGCTTCGGTGGCATAGAGTTGGGCGCTCAACAAAAAGAGATGCCCGAATTCGACCCGCTGTCCGCTGTCCGTCTCAAAGTAGCCCCGCGTACAGTGTGCGCGAAGCAGGGAGCGAAAACCGACCAGAAGTCGTAAGCCCCTCCAGATGAGGCGCGAACGCCTCCCGCGGCGCTGCTCCAACTCATACAGTTTTGCGAGCCACTCCGCATCGAAACCCATGCCGCAACTCACGAGAAAGCGGTGATGCGAGGGCTCATCGCCCCCGAATTCCGCAACCCCGTAATCCAGCTCCCGCTCCTCGCGGGGCGATAGGATGCGCTTCAGACAGCCGAGCGGCGTCCGCGGAAGCTTCAGCCCGCGCGCAAAATCCGAATCGCGCCCCACCGGTATAAAACCGAAGCGAAGCCGCTCCGAGAGACGGGCGCCGTTCAGCACTTCGTTTAACATGCCGTCGCCGCCCACCGCAACCAGCGTAAGGCTCTCCCCTTCATACTCGGCACTAAGCCGCGCCGCAAGCTGTCTCGCATCCCCGGGGCCGCCCGTCACATAGACCTGATAGACCGTCTTCGTACGGAGCAGCCTCCGCTCCAATTTCTTAAAGACGCGGTATCCGCGCTCACCGCCCGCATTCGGATTCACCAAAAAGATCAGCATCGAAATGCCCTCGCTCTCTGCCGTAACCGGCTCTCGCGGCACCATACATCCTTGCCAAATCCATATGTTCCGTTTGAGTATAGCACAAAATGCACCCTGCCGAAAAGGCGGGCTTCCCGTGCGTCCGATTTCGGATAATTGTAAGATGAACTAGGACAATAAAAAAGAGCCGATGACGAACTCGTGG